>Ga0181568_10000718_pt1 | contig 29894 bp, 24 predicted proteins | sample 101ome_20_FD_133758 | JGI IMG/M metagenome (GOLD analysis project Ga0181568, IMG submission 133758) | Coastal salt marsh microbial communities from the Groves Creek Marsh, Skidaway Island, Georgia - 101404AT metaG (megahit assembly) | ecosystem: Environmental > Aquatic > Marine > Intertidal...
CGAACAGCGCCTCGCCAACCATGTAGAGGAACTGCTGCGAACCATGCGTGATCACCAGTCGTCCGGCATCGTGCGCGACGCTTCCGGCAGGAGCGTTGTCCTGCCCCCGCAAGCGCTCCACCGTCAACTCCCGCAATAACGCATCCCCCGCCCCCGTGCCGTATTGCAACGCCGAGGGGCCGCGCTTCGAGCATCCCAGAATCCGATCAAGAATCTCACGCGTCTGCTCGACCGGCAGCGAAGGGTTGTCCGTGAATCCGGCGGCCAGCGAGATCAGCTTCGGCCGATCCAACGCGATTTTCATCAACCACGAGATCGGCGGCTCAGCCGTCCGACGCCCCAGCCCGGACAAGGCGGATTTCAATTTCGACATGCGGGTGTTGTAACCAGTGACGGCGGATTTGTGAATGCGGATGGTCGGGGGATGGGGGGATGGGTGGATGGGGAAGGACGAACGTTCAACATCCAACGTTCAACGCTCAACGAATAGTTTCGCGCGAAGCGCGCATGATTTCGTTCAGGGTTCAGAGTTTAAAGTTGAACGTTTAACGTTTAACTTTCGCCTTCTTCTGCGCCCACACTCCCTCCTCACTCCAACGTCGCAAAGAAATCCTCCAGCGCCTCGAGGTATCGGTCGCGATTCACCAGCAGTGTGTCGTTGTGGCCGCCTTCGAGTTCGCGGAACATCTTGGGCTGCTTGGCGGCCGCAAAGAGTTTCTCCCCGTGATGGTATTTCACAATCTCATCTCCGCGCCCATGCAGCACCAGGACCGGGGCGTCGATCCGGTCCAAACGATTGATGGTGTCGTACTGGATGGAGCCGAGCAGACGAACGGGCAGGAAGGTAAAGAATTCCGCGGCGATGTCCGGGACGCTGGTGAAGGTGCGCTCCAGAATCAGGGCCTTGACGGGCTTTTCCGTCGCCAACTGAGAGCCGATCCCCCCGCCCAGCGATTCGCCCAACACGATGACATTCTCCGCCAGGAAACCTTTCGCGATGAGCCAATCGTGGGCGGCGCGAGCGTCGCGATAGGTCCCCTCCTCGCCCGGTTCGCCCTCGCTCTTGCCATACCCTCGATAGTCAAAAGCCAGGAGGCCGGCTCCCGTGGCAAGCAACGCTTGGAAATGCATGAGCCGCCCGCTGACGTTGCCGGCGTTCCCATGGCATTGAAGGATCACCCAGTCCTTGCGGGGCGACGACTCGTTCGCCGGAAAGAACCAGCCATGCAGCTCAACCCCATCCCCGGCGACGAATCTCACATCCTCGAACGGCCGTTGCAACGACTCGGCATCGCCGTAGACCTCCCGGCTCGGATGGTAAACCTGACTGTGTTCGAACTGTCGGAACATGGCCCAGAGAAGCAGCGCGCACCCCAACGCGGCGATCCATTTGAACAGGCGTCGAAGCCGCCCCCAATCCGACCTCACGCCGGAAACCGTCTCCTGACCCACTTCCGCAGGTCTTCCATCGAAGCCCAGTCCGGCTCCTCGGCGACACCGAAGCCCGGACATTGCAGACTCGCGCAATTGACGATCCCGTCGTGAATCCGCACATACCATTCACCGTCGCGCTCTTCGTAGAGATCGGTGTGATGGCGGGCGATCGACTCCTTGTCCTTCGCGCTGACGAAGGCGAGTCCGCGATTGAGGTGATGCCCATTGCGCTCGCAGTTGTCCAATCCCAGCATGCCGACCGTGACGAAGTCTTGCTGCAACGGCGCGATCGCCAGGTTCTGCAGGTCCTCCGCGCTCTGAAACGCCGGCTTGCCCAAGTCGTTGTAATGGACCACGCGGACGCGGTTGATCAGCGATTTGAAGAAGCCCTTGCAGTTCTTGTGCGACGTCCCCGCGTAGCCGATCGCATGCGCGCGCTTGAAGGCGTCCACCGAACCGTCCGCCTCGTCGATCAGCAGCAACTTCCGCTCAGAGATCTTCCGGATCATCTCCGCGGTCGAAGGATCCAGCGTCAATGCCCGAGGCAGGGGCTGCTCGATGTAGGAGGTGTGCTGGAACATCCCAGGAATCTCCTTCTCAAACCGGTCGATGAACTCCGCAAACACCTCAAGGTCCGAATAGGCCTCGTTGGCGTCGAGCGTGACCGCGGTGTCGGCGTCCTGCGGCAGGGCCTCCCAGATCGAGCGCAGTCGCGCGATGTCCGCATCCACCCTGCCGCCGACCTTGATCTTGAACTGACTCAGACCATAGCGTCGGATGCTGTCATCGACCGCCTCAGGCAATCCGTCGTCGACGCGCATCGACTTGGGGACCTCCGCAAGCCGCACAGGATCGGCGGGGCCGATGGTATGCCGCACCTTGAGGCGCGTGACCGGTCGCGCCGGAAGCCAGGCGGCGACCGGCAGCTTCGGCAGGTCCTTGTCGGCCCGATGCGCTGCAAACCCCAGTCGATCCTCGCGAAACATCTGGAACACAGACGCGTTGTTCAGCCGGCAAAAGGCGTCCACCAACGCGCGTTCGATCAGCGCCGAGGCGAAGGATGAGGACAAGCCCTCCTGCTTCGTCCGCGCGCCGGCGGCCATGATCTTCGGATGGGCCTCCAGCCACTTCTCGAACGGCGTCTCGAGTTTTGGTTCACCCAGGTAGATCTCCCGCGCCTCGTAGATCAATTCGATCAATTCACGCAGTTTGAGCCCGCGATCGCGGCCGGGTCGCTTGTCCAGCCAGCGCACGGACAGGCGATCGCCGCTGCACCCGAATGCCTCGCGCCCTTTGTCATCAGAAAGGATCAGGCGGACGTGCGCCAGCGGATTCGTCCGCCGCTCCGCCTTGGCCGCGCTGCCGATCTTGAAGGCGATGCGCCCGGGCTTCGTCTCCCGGACATACAGTTCGATGTGTTTGATCGTGTAGCTCATTTGGAAAACAGGTCTCCGAGCCTGGATCGATTTCCCTCGAATGCGAGAGGAAACACGGCTCCGTTCAACGCGCGCAGAACGTCTCGAACGCGCCGCCGAAGAGATCCTTCACGTCGCGTTCCAACTCCGCGTCGCTCACAACCCATCCGGTCTTCTCCAGGTCCGAATACTTGTCGATCAAGGCGCGAGTGATGACCTCGCGGGAGTGCGACCACTTGTAGATGACCTGGTCCATGACCCGGGCATCGGAGTGCTGCGGCGTGACGCTGAGTCCGATCAGTTCCAGACGCATGCGGGTCATCTCATCGATGACGTGCGGGATGTTGGTGAACCACCAGCAGCCGAAGATGTGCAGATTGCGGAATTTCCGCGCCGCGACGCAGAGTTCGTGCTGGTTCTCGCGCGACAGGGCTGTCACCGCGAACTTGTTGTCCGGGTGGGCGGAAAACAGACGCTCATAGTTCGCGATGTCAAACTTGGCCAGGCCGTCGCCGGCCATCTGCAACAGCGGATTCACCCCGCGCTTCACCCCGGGCATGAGCGCAAAGGGCAATCCATTCTCACGGCAATGCGGCAGGACCGCCTTCTCGATCAATGTTCCGCAGGGGCTGTCATCCGGGTAGGCGAAGGTCGGAGGCAGGGAAACCATGGCGAATTGCGCGTCCATCTTGTCGCTCCAGTCCGCCAGGAAACGCCGCACTTCCGAAAGTGTGGATTCGTCCAACGTCGCGGACACATTGTATCCCCAACCCGCCATCTGCTGGTGCGTGTTTTCCCAATCGAGCAGCATGGGATCGATCCGCAGGGCCGCCACAAATCGCGGGTCGCGTTCAAAGCCCTTTTCCCAGACCGGCCGCTCGAGATCGTCGAACGGCGAGTTGGTCATGCAGATCTTCCGCACCTTGGCGACCTCCATGCACTTGCTCACATATTCCGCCGGATCCTGCTCCGCCATCCAGGCGCGGATGGAGCCCAGGTCCCTTCCGGCGACGTCCAATCCCAATCCCTGCAGGGTCGTCAACACCCCGCGGCAGGCTTCCGATACCGGCGAATGCTGCAAAAACAGGACGTCCCAGATCTTGTCCGCCTGCTCCGACTTGGACAGCTTCCAAAAATCTTCATAGGGAAAATCGAAATAACGAAAGGCCTCGGCGACGAGATAATGGTAGGTCAGCAGGTCGTCGATCCCCCAAAGCAGCAATTCCCCGAAGGCGGGGTCGTAAAGGTGGGTGTGGATGTCGTAGGCCTCCGTTCCAGAAACCACGCGCCGGACGCGGGACTCAATCCCTTCCCCGGCCTGATTGTTGTCTGAGTTGCTCATGCGGAGCGGAAAATAGGGCAAGGGGGGAACTCCTTCAAAACGAAAACGCCGTTACAGAACCGCCGGTTGGCGCGGAACAACGATCGACTGTCCGCCAGTCCCCAGCTCGTTGGACGTTTGAGCTGACCAGCGGCTCTGTGCCGCCCCCCGGTCATGCCCGGTCCGCCCTTCCCGCGCGCCCTTGACGCCTTGTTGGCTGCGCATGGCAAAAAAACAACTGCGTTTCCGTAAAATTCATCAATCCTGTTGGCAAGTTTCGTGCCAAAAAGGAGACACCCCTGTAAAAAAATCGTTTCAAACCCATTTTTTTTGGGGGAGGGCTTGGACGTGCGACCAGCGCAGGGGGCGACGAGCGTATTCCCCTGCGCCGCGGACGCGCTTGCCGACGCGTGGGCGGCGCATCCATTTCAGCGATCTCCCTTTTCCCTGAGTCGCGAATCTGTTTGAATGCGCGTCAACAAGAGCCACTCAACGAGATCATGTCCGAAGCAAACAAGAAATGGGGGTTGATCCGATTGCAGCCGAACGGCCAACAGGATCAGATTCCGCTAAGGGAAGGCGTCCTCACCGTGGGGCGGGACAAGGACAACAGGGTGCGCGTCACCGACGTCTCGGTCTCCCGATTTCACGCCGAGTTCGAACTGAAGAACGACGAAGTGACCGTCCGCGACCCGGGAGCGAAGAACGGCATCCTGGTCAACGGCGTCATGCGAACGGAAGCGGCGCTGCAGCCGAATGACGAGGTCGGCATCGGCAACGCCCGCTTCAAGGTCGTCTCCGGCGTCGATGGCCCCACCCCGAAGCCTTCGGTCCGGATCGATCAGGAGGCCGACGCGCTGGTGAAGACGACCCTCCGCCCACTGCAGCTTCCCAGCGGCTCCGCTGACCGCCAGCTGGCCATGCTCTACCACGGCTGCTCCTGGCTGGCCTCGGATCTGAAGGAAGACGAATTCGCGGAGAAGTGCCTCCGGACCATCCGCGAGGGCATGTCGGCGGTGGAGGCCCAATACTACGATGCGGACGGCAATTTGAAGCACTCGGTCTTCGACGAGAAGGAGGGCAAGACCGGCGTCCGCCTGGCCCCCTATCTGGCCGACCGGTTCAAGAACGTCCCGGAAGCCGTGATCATCACCGGCGAGGAGATCAAGTACCACCAGCGAAACATCAAGAACTACAACTACCTCGTGGGCACGCTCTGCGCGGACAAGGCCGAACGCGGCAAGTATCCCTTCATCGTGCTGATCAAACCCGTCGCTTGGAAGGAATTCACGGTCAAGGACCGCCTGCTGCTTCAGGCGCTCTGCCAGCTCTGGCATCGCCGCACGACCTCCGACCAAAAAATCAGCCGGCTGGACAACGAGAACAAGAAGCTGAAGCAGACGACCGGCCCGGAGCTCATCGGATCGAGCAAGACCCTGGAGAAGATGCGCAAGGAGGCCGCCAAGGCCGCCACCACGAAGTTCACCGTGACGCTGATGGGCGAAACCGGCAGCGGCAAGGAGGTCGCCGCCCACTTCATCCATGCCAACAGCCCCCGCGCCGAAGGCCCCTTCGTTCGCATCAACTGCGCCGCCATCCCCCACAGCCTGATGGAGAATGAACTCTTCGGCCACGTGAAGGGCGCCTTCACCGACGCCCGCTCCGATCAGAAAGGCAAATTCGAACTCGCCCACGGCGGCACGCTGTTTCTGGATGAGGTCGGGGAACAGCCCCTCGAACTCCAAGCCAAGATGCTGCGCGCCCTCGAATCCGGCGAAATCGAGAAGATCGGCAGCGAGAAACCACTGCTGGTCGACGTCCGCGTCATCGCGGCGACCAACCGGAATCTCAAGCAGATGTCCGACGAAAAGTCCTTCCGCGAGGACCTCTACTTCCGGCTGACGCCGCTCATGGTCCGCATCCCCCCGCTCCGCGAACACCCCGAGGACATCAAGGAGATCGCCCAGAGCTTTCTCGATCAATTCACGGCTGATTACGACTCCGCCCAGTTCCGGCTCGACGCCCGGGCGGTCAACGCGCTGCAGAAGCACGACTGGCCGGGCAATGTCCGCGAACTCAAGCACGTCATGCAGCGCTGCGCCCTGGGAGCGGATGGCGCCGTGATCACGGCCGCCCTGGTGAAGGAAAAGCTCGAGGACCCCACGCCCTGACGCTTCCCCGCCCACCCGGTTTCGAAAGCCACGTCTCTCGTCCAGCTGCCTGCTCCATGAACATCAAGATCCAGGACGCCGACATCCACTTCACCAACCTGCGCACGCGGATGCCCTTCAAATACGGCATCGCCACCATGACCCACATGCCCATGGCGTTCGTCCGCGTGAAACTCGAGGTCGATGGCGCCATTCACACCGGCGTTTCCTCCGATCTGCTCCCGCCCAAATGGTTCACCAAGGTTCCGTCGAAGGCCGTATCCGAGGAGATCCAGGAGATGTACGACGTCATTGACGCCGCCCGCGAAGCCTGCGTCGGCCTGCGCGGCGGGGATGCCTTCACCATCTGGCGGCATCTCTACGAACTGCGCGACATGATCGCAAAGGCCCGGGAGACGCCGCAGTTGCTCGTCCACTTCGGAACCTCCCTGATTGAACGGGCCATGATCGAGGCCTTCTGCAGGGCGCGGAAGACGCCCTTCTCCGCCGCCCTCCGCTCCGGAGCCCTTGGCCTGCGCCCCGGAGACATCCACGACGAACTCAAGGACTTCGACGCCGCCAGCGCCTTCCCGGAAAAGCCGTTGGAACGCATCGTCGCCCGCCACACCGTCGGCCTGGCCGATCCGTTGACCGATGACGAGATTCCGCCCGCCGAACGCCTTGGTGACGGGCTCCCCCAGTCCCTGGCCGCCTGCATCCAGCGCTACGGACTTCGCCATTTCAAACTCAAGGTCAACGGCAACCAGGAAGGCGATCTCGAACGTCTCGAACGCATCGCCGGCGTCCTCCGCGAACACGCCCCGGCTGACTTCGCCTACAGCCTCGACGGCAACGAACAGTTCAAATCGCTGGAGGATTTCCGGACGTTCTGGGAGGCGGCGAGGAAGCGCGACTCACTGCGGACTTTTCTGGACCATCTGATCTTCATCGAGCAGCCGCTGCACCGCGACGTCGCGTTGGACGCCTCGGTCAAATCAGCCTTCGCCGCTTGGCCGGATCGACCGCCGGTCATCATCGACGAGTCGGACGGCTCCCTCGAAAGCCTGCCCACGGCGCTGGATCTGGGCTACGCGGGAACCAGCCACAAGAACTGCAAGGGCGTCTTCAAGAGCGCGATCAATCACTGCCTGCTCCGTCATCGGTCCGCAAGCGACAACAACGCCTCGCTGCTGATGAGCGGCGAGGATCTCTGCAACATCGGCCCTGTGGCGCTGCTGCAGGACCTGGCCGTCGCCGCCGCCCTCGGCATCGAGAGCGTGGAGCGCAACGGCCATCATTACTGCGCCGGCCTGTCCATGTTTCCCGAGTCCGCCCAACAGGAAATCCTAGCCCATCATGGCGACCTTTACCACGCAAGCAAGGCGGGCTGGCCGACGCTGAAGATCGCGGACGGACGCTGCGACATCGGCTCCCTGAACAAGGCTCCCCTCGGCGTCGGATTCGACCTGAAGGTCGAGGAATTCACCCCCGCCGCGGACTGGGAACCCGAAATCATCGAGTAGCCGCGTTCGCCAGGACGTGGATTCCCATCCCAACGCCCGTAGCCGCGTTCGCCAGAACGTGGATTCCGCCGAAGATTCGGCGAATCCTTGCCTTCGCCAGAAGGACTGCTGCCGCGCTTTCAGGCCGGAAAGGGCGGGACATGTCCCGCCCCGTTGGGGCTTACGCCCGACTGAATTCGATTGTCAGCCGCGACACCCCGGCGCTACACCCGTCCGATCATGGATTGGTTGAGCAACATCTTACTTCCCGGCGGCAGATTCCTCGGAATCGAATGGCACGTCTGGAAGGTCATCGGCTGGGCCGGCAACATCACCTTCTCCACGCGCTTCTTCGTGCAGTGGTATTACACCGAGAAGATGAAGAAGGTGGTCGTCCCGGTCGCCTTCTGGTGGCTGAGCCTGATCGGCGCCTCGCTGTTGTTTGCCTATGCGGCCTTCTTCCGTCGGGACTCGGTGTTCATCTTCGCCTACGTCTTCACCTTCATCCCCTACATCCGCAACCTGATCATCCACCACCGTCACCTCGACGCCCACACGGATTGCCCCGACTGCGCCTCAACCAGTCCGCCAACCGCAAACTACTGCGCCGAATGCGGCTGCCGGCTGAAGGTGGAAGCGACGGCGGCGGAAGCCGCAGCGTAGCGCAGTCGTCCCGGCTGCGGAATCTTGCGGCGTCTCGCCGCAAATTGCGGAGGCCGGGCGGGACGCCCGGCGAACCCGCAGGCGAGGACGCCTGCGCTACTTTCTCCGCCACTCCTTCTTCGGCGGCTCAGGGAGGCCCCGGACGCGGTAGGAGGTCCGGAAATGCATCTTGGCGACCTTGGGCAGTTGCTCGGCGCCGTGCCGGGCGACAAAGTCCACGCCCGCGGCTTCCACCAGCTTCGAAGCGCCCTTGGGGAATTCCATGTCGAAGCCGTCCCCCAGTTTCTTCAAGCGCGAGACAAATTCATCCCGCGCCAGAATCGAGGCCGCGGCCACCGCAATGTCCGCTTCGGCCTTGTGCCGCTGCACGAGTTCAATCTCCCGCCCCAGGCTCATCAAGGCCTCCGCCACCGTGGACTTTTTCGCGGCGAACTGGTCGCTGATCGCGCGCTCGGGCAACGGATTCATCCGATGCCGCTGCCCCATGAGGTTTTCGATCACGCGCGCGTGCGCCCAGGCCAGCATGGCGTTGACCGAGCGCATGCTCTTGTAGAGCCGGTTGTAGGCCTCGGGCCCGATCGGCGCCACGGAATAGACGCAGCCCGGGGTCTCGCGGATGAGCTTCGCCAGCGCCGCCATCTTCTTGTCGCTCTTGATGTTCTTGGAATCCTGCACGCCGGCCTCCTTGAGTTCGGCCACGATCGTCTCGTTCACATAGACGCCGGCGGCGACCAACGGCCCAAAGAAATCGCCTTTGCCCGATTCGTCGATGCCTAACCTCGGCGTCAGCAACTCCGGATTGCGAACCTCCTCATAGCCCAGCCTCGCCTCCTGCAGGATCAACGGCTCCAGCACGAACTCGACGAATTCCTGCGTGTCCTTCCCTTGCGCGACCATCTTGCCGCTGTTGTAGAAGACGATGTTGAGCTTCCCCTTGCGCCCCGCGAACTTCGCGTAAGGCACGTCGTGCGACTCGAATCCGTTGGCGTGAAGATGCGCCTCCAATTGGTCGGCCTGGTCGGCGGTGAGTTTGCAGGTATGGCTGGTGATCGGTTTCACAAATTTCGTGCCATCGTAGAGCGCGGCCCTATCCTTCGCAACCGTGCATACCCCCGGCGACATCGTACGCCCCCTGCTGAAGTGGTATCGCGCCAACGCGCGCGATCTTCCTTGGCGTCGAACGTCGCGCCCCTACGCGATCTGGGTGTCCGAGATCATGCTGCAACAGACCCAGGTCGCGACGGTGATTCCATATTGGAAACGGTGGCTGAAGGAACTGCCTTCAATCAAGGCCCTGGCCAGCGCGCCTGAGGAAAAGGTCCTGAAACTCTGGGAAGGCCTCGGCTACTACCGCCGCGCGCGCAATCTTCAGAAAGGCGCGCAGATGATCCTCAAGCAGTTCGCCGGACGCTTTCCGCGAACGCTGGACGATGTCCTCCAACTCCCCGGGGTCGGCCGCTACACCGCCGGCGCCATCTGCAGCATCGCCTTCAACCAACCGACCCCCATCGTCGACGGCAATGTCATCCGCGTCCTGACCCGACTCCACGGGATCGATGCCGATCCCAAGGACAAACCGACCAACGCCCGCCTCTGGACCCTCGCCGAAGAACTGGTCGTTAACGCCGAATCAATACAACGCGGCGACAAGCGGAACTGCTCGGACTTCAATCAATCGCTCATGGAACTCGGCGCCGTGATCTGCTCTCCGGCAAATCCGTCATGCGACGCCTGCCCCCTGCGGAAGGCCTGCATTGCGAAACGTGAGGGAACACAATCGCAACTGCCCAACCTGAACAAGAACGCAAAAACCACCCCGCGCCATTTCAAGGCCTTCATCATTGAATCGAATGGGAGCTTCCTCGTCCGACAACGGCCCGCCGAAGCCGTCAACGGCGGCTTCTGGGAGTTCCCCAACTACGAGCCTGATGCCGAAGAGCCCCCCTCACTGCCGCCGCACGAGAACGCCGCACCATTGTGCGTCGTCAAACATTCCATCACCCGTTATCGGATCACCGTGGAGGCCGTTTACGCCAGGACAACGAAAGCCGGCAGCTCAAACAACGGCGGCGAGTGGACGACTCTCAACGAAATCGATCGCCTCGCCCTCACCAGCGCTCACCGGAAAATCCTGGGCAAACTGATCAAGATGACGCCGCGCGAAGCGCCTTGAACTGCGGCGGCGGGAAGGCCACGCTACAACTGAACTTCAGGAAGAATTCATCCGTGGGCCGGCTCTGCCATCCGTGGGCCGGCTCTGCCATCCGTGGGGGTTCTCCAGGCCGAGCCCCCTCCTCGCCGTTCAACCGTCGATCTCACCCAACCTTGCGCAGGCGGCCACGCTGGCGGATTCGCCAAATTCACGCAACGGCGGGGCCTCGCCCTTGCAAACCTCCGACGCAAAAGCGCAACGCGGATGAAAGGCGCAACCGGAAGGCGGGTTCATCGGCGACGGAGGATCGCCCTGGAGCAGGACCCGCCGCCGTTCGCGCTCCTTGTCAGGATCGGGAACCGGCACGGCGCTGACCAAGGCCCGCGTATAGGGATGTTGCGGATTCTCGATCACTTCCGAAGCCGGCCCGAGCTCCACGATCTTGCCGAGATACATCACCGCGATCCGATCGGAAATGTGCTTCACCACCGACAGGTCGTGCGAGATGAAGATCAGGGTCAGTTCCATCTCACGGGAGAGCTTCTCCAACAGGTTGATGATCTGCGCCTGGATCGAGACATCGAGCGCCGACACCGGTTCGTCGGCGATGATGAGTTTCGGCTCCACCGCCAGCGCGCGCGCGATCGCAATCCGCTGCCGCTGCCCGCCGGAGAATTCGTGCGGATACTTCCGCATCGCGCGCTTCGACAGTCCGACCCTTTCCATCAGTTTCGCAACCCGCGCCGGGGCGCCGTCCGCGCCGATGGGCCGATGCGTCGAGATCGCCTCGGCCAAGGCGTCGTAGACCGTCATGCGAGGATTCAACGAGGCGTAGGGGTCCTGGAAGATCATCTGAAAATGCGCCCGGGAAGCCCTCAATGCCTCACCTTCCAAGGCGGTCAATTCCGTATTGCCCAGCTTGATCGACCCGCTCGTCGGCCGGATCAACTGCAACACACTACGCCCCAGGGTCGACTTGCCGCAGCCCGACTCGCCGACCAGCCCGAGAATCTCGCCCTTCTTCAGCTCCAGATTCACGCCGTCCACCGCGCGCACCGTGGCAATACGCTTGCGGAACAACAAACCGCGGTCCACCGGAAAGTGCGTATGCAGGTTCTTGATCTGGAGGAAGGTTTCCATTCTCAGTTCTCAGTTCTCAGTTCTCAGTTCTCAGTTCTCGGTTCTCAGTTCTCGGTTCTCGGTTCTCAGTTCTCGGTTCCCGGTCTGTCGCAACGTAGTTCCGGCTTCGCGGAACGAAGGGGGATTCCCGGTTTGCAAACGCGATCGAGACTCACCTGAGCGGAGATGCCGTGGGACGGAGCTCCGCGCCCTTCCGCTCGGGGTTCCGCCTTCAGACGGTCTTGGCCACGGGAATTGCTCAGCGCTCGAACCGCGTAAACGCGGAACTCCAAACGTTGTTCGCCACCGCCACATTCGAGGCTGATGAAACTACGAACGCACACCCCGCCCGATCGTGACGAAACACCGTCACCGCCCCAAAGCAACCTTCCTGAACTGAGCGTAGTCATCTGACTTCTGATCACTGATTACTGTTCACCGACAACTGAATTTCCTTGTCCTGCACGCGGCGGCAGGCGGATTCGTGATTCTCGGCGACGCCTTTCAGCGCCAGTTCGCCGCTACGGCAGGCGTCCTGAACATAGGCGCAACGCGGCGCGAAAGCGCAACCGGCGCCGAGGCGGGCCAGGTCCGGCGGCGCGCCGGGGATGGTGTAAAGCTCCTGCCCCTTGGTCTGCAGCGCGGGGATCGAACGCTGCAACGCCTCGTTGTAGGGGTGCTTGGAATGGTAGTAGACCTCGCGGGTCGGGCCGCTTTCGACCACGCGGCCCGCATACATGACGTTCACTTTGTCCACGAAGCCGGCCACCACGCCGAGGTCGTGACTGATCAGGATGACCGCCGTGCCATGCTTCCGCTGCATTTCCTTGATCAGCTCCAGCACCTGGGCCTGCACCGTGACATCCAACGCCGTGGTCGGCTCGTCGGCAATCAGCAGTTCGGGATTGGTGATCAGGGCCATGGCGATCATCACGCGCTGCCGCATGCCGCCGGAGAACTCGTGCGGATACTGCCGAATGCGGCGCGGCGCGTCCGGCACACCCACCTCCTCCAAGGCCTGGATGGCGCGCTTGGTCGCGGTCTCCTTGTCGATGCCGTCGTGAATGATCAGGGGCTCGGTGATCTGGTCCTGAATCCGCATGAAGGGATTCAACGAGGTCATCGGATCCTGGAAGATCATCGAAACCCGCTTGCCGCGAACCGTGCGCAGTTCCTTCTCCGACATCGCCAACAAATCCCTCCCGTCGAACAAGGCCTTCCCCTCCTCGATCTTCCCGGGCGGCTGCGGAATCAAACCCAGCAACGAATAACAGGTCACCGACTTGCCCGAGCCCGATTCCCCCACAATCCCCAACGTCTGCCCCTTCTCGATGTCGAACGACACGCCGTCCACCGCGCGCACGATGCCGTTGCGCGTGTGAAACGAGGTGCGGAGGTTCTGGACGCTAAGGAGGGGCACGGGATTCGTGTTGCGTGGCTTCTGGCGTCTGGCTTCTGGCTTCTGGCTTCTGGCTTCTGGCTTCTGGCTTCTGGCTTCTGGCTTCTGGCTTCTGGCTTCTGGCTTCTGACTTCTGACTTCTGACTTCTGATCACTGATTACTGACACCAACTAATCCTTCGACCTCCTGACATCCAGGGCGTCGCGGAGGCCGTCTCCGAGGAAGTTGAGGCAGAACAGGGTCAGGGACATGGCGATGCCGGGGAAGATCAACAGCCAGGGATATTCCTCGATGGCCGAGGCCCCTTCGTTGATCAGCACGCCCCAAGAGGTGTCGGGCGCCTGCACGCCGAGTCCGAGGAAGCTCAAAACGGCTTCAAAAATCATCACCGCCGGCACGGTCAGGGTCGCGTAGACAATCACCGGGCCGATGACATTGGGAATCATGTGGCGAAAGATGATCCGGGTCTGCGGCAGGCCCAGAGCCCGCGCCGCCTCCACGAATTCCTCCTTCTTGATCGACAGCACCTGCCCGCGAACAATACGCGCCATGGTCAGCCATTCCACCGCACCAATCGCGATGAAAATGAGCCAGATATTTCGTCCGAAAAACACCATCAGCAGAATGACGAAGATGATGAAGGGGATGGTGTAGAGGATGTCCACAAAGCGCATCATCAGCGCGTCGATCTTGCCGCCGAAGTAACCGGAGACCGTGCCGTAAACGACGCCGATGCACATGGCGACCGCCGTGGCCAGCAGACCGACCATCAGCGAGATGCGCCCGCCAAACAGCACCCGCGCGAAAACATCGCGTCCCAGGACGTCCGTGCCCATCCAGTGCTTCAGACTGGGCGGCTGGGCTCCCATGTCGAGATTCTGCGTGGTGGTGTCGAGTCCGATGACCCAGGAGCCGAAGCAAAACAGCGCGATCACGGCGAGCATGACGCCGCTGGCGACGGCGAGCTTGTTCTTCGCCAAGCGATGCCACGAATCCTCCCACAACGACTGCCCCTTCTCGGCCTGTTCGAGAAGGCTGGCGGCGCTTGCGGGCGCGGTTGTGTTTGGGTCCGTCATTTCACTGCTCATCGAAGCGCAGTTTCGGGTTGAGCCAGATGAGCACGATGTCGGCGATCAGGTTCAGGGTGATGATGAGGACGGAGTAGAACAGCACCGTGCCGAGGATCATGGTCTGGTCGCGATTGGAGATGGAGGTGATGAAGAAGGTGCCCAGGCCGGGGATGGCAAAGATTTTCTCCACGATGAAGGAGCCGGCCAGGAGGTTGGCCATGGCGGGCCCGAAGTAGGAGACCACCGGCCGGATGCCGCCCCGCAGGGCGTGTCGCAGGATGACGCGAGCCTCGCCCGCGCCCTTGGCGCGCGCGGTGCGGATGTAATCCTGCCCCAGCACCTCCATCATGCCGCCGCGGGTCAGACGCGCGACATAGGCCGCGTAGAAGATGCCGAGGGTCAGGGCGGGCAGGACGCGATCACTCCAGAAAAACCAACCGCTGGCGTTGAACCATTCCCACTGGATCGCGAACATGAGCATGAACAGCGGCCCAATGACGAAGCGCGGCACGCAGATGCCGATCATGGCAAAGGACATGGGGATGTAGTCCTGCGCCGTATTGGGTCGCATGGAGGCGACCACGCCGGCGAGCAGCCCCAATGTCAGCGCGATCCCGATGCCCATGACGCCGAGCTGCAGGGAGATGGGAAAGGCGGCGCCAATGATCTCGTTGACGCTGCGGTTGGGATACTTGGTCGAGGGGCCGAGGTCGCCCTTCATCACATTGCCCAGCCAGATGAAGTACTGGTTCACGAAGGGCTCATCCAGATGGTAATACTCGTTCAATGCCCGCTCGACCTCCTCGGGCACCTTCTTCTCCTTGTCGAAGGGGCCGCCGGGCACGCTCTTGATCATCGCAAACGTGACCACCGAAATGATCAGCAGGACCGGAATGGCCTGGGCAATGCGTATGGCAATGAAACGAAACATTCGTGCGCTGGTTGGTTACACAGGGAGGGTTTGGTTCGAAGCTCCAAGCTCCAAGTTCCAAATCCCAAAAAAGCTCCAAGCTCCAAATTCCAAACGGGCATCCGAAAGCCGATTTGGAATTTGGAGCTTGGAGCTTGGGATTTGGAGCTTTCCTCTCATTCTTCCAGATAAACGTACTTGTAAGGATGATGATCGAGAATGGTCGGATGCCAGCCCTTGACCCGGGGGTCGATCAGGTAGGTCGTCATGTAATAATAGATGGGCATGATCGGGAGCTCCTCGAGCAGGATCTTCTCGGCCTCCTGCATGATGGCGTAGCGCTTCTCCTGGTCCCCCTCCTTGCCCGCCTCCAGCAACAACCGGTCGTATTCGTCGCTCCACCACTGGGAGTTGTTGTTGCCGCTTTCCTTGGTGTAGAGCTCGAGGAAGGTGTTGGGGTCGTTGTAATCCCCGATCCAACCAAAACGCACCATCTGGAAGTCGCCTTCGGTCTTGGAGTTGAGGTAGACCTTCCACTCTTGGTTCTCGAGTTTGCAGTTGATGCCGAGGTTCTTCTTCCACATCTGCTGGATCGCCTCGGCGATGGTCTTGTGGGCCTCGTTGGTGTTGTAGAGAATCGAATACTCAGGAAACCCCTCGCCATTCGGGTAACCCGCTTCGGCCATGAGTTGTTTCGCCTTGGCGATGTTGTATTCGATCTTGTGCCTGGAGTTGTAGCCGGCGCAATTGGGCGGCACGAAGGAGAAGGCCGCCACCTCGCCGCCCTGCGTCACGTTCTTCACAATGGCCTCGCGATCGATGGCCAGGTTCAGGGCCCGGCGCACCTTCGGGTTGTCCATGCCGGGGAGCGAAGTGTTGAACATGTAATGGTAGGTGCCCAGGTAGGGGGTGCTCATCAGCACGCGCTTCTCTTCGGGCAGTTTCGCATCCGACGCCATGTAGCGGGGGATCTTGGCCAATGGCAGCTTCTCGGTCTTGTGCACCTGGCCGGCGCGGAAGGCGCGCTCCTCCGTGTCGTAGCTCTCAATCGGATAGAAGAAGATCCGATTCAGGCGCACACGGTCGGCGTCCCAGTAATTGGGGTTCTTCCGGACGACCAGCACGTTGTTGATCCGCCACTCCTCCAACACGAAGGAGCCGTTGCCCACAAATCGGCCGGGGCGCGTCCAGGTGTTGCGGCGGTCGTCGACTCCCCCATATTTCTCGATGGTCGGAATATGCACGGGATACCAGGAGTGGTGATTCAACAGGGACAGGAAGAACGGCACGGAATTGTTGAGCTTGATCTCCAGCGTCTTGTCATCGAGCGCCTTGAAACCGACCTGCTCGAAGTCATCGATCTCGCCGCCGTAGAACTCCCGCGCGTTCACGACGTGGAAAAGCATCGAGGCGTATTCATTGGCGAGTTTCGGCGTCAGGGCCCGTTTGTAGGACAACACGAAATCCTCCGCCGTGATCGGGTCGCCATTGGACCACTTGGCGTCGCGGAAATGGAAGGTGTAGACCGTGCCGTCGTCCGAGATGTCCCAGCTTTCAGCGACGCCGGGAACAGGATGCAGATCGACCGGATCCTCACTGACCAAGCCCTCGAACAACGCCATCTGAATGTGATGCTCGGCAACGCCGGTGGTCAAATGGGGATCGATATCCTCTGGCTCAACCCCGTTGGCCGCATGCAACTCCTGCTTGAGAACGCCGGAATCCGCGCGCTCCTGCCGATTCCCGCCGCCGGACAGGACATACAGACACAACACAAACACGACGACCAGGACCAGGCCGCCAAGCAGGGCTTTGAATGTCTCGTTGAAACGCACGCTTACTTCTTCCCGATGCCAATCTTCTTCAGGAACGGATCAATCGACCGTTCACGGCCGAGGAAAATTCGAATCGAGTCCTCGACATCGCGCGAACCGCCCGGCGCGTAGATCTCATCGCGCAGGCGACGCCCCACCTTCCTGTCGTAGAATCCCTTGGGCGCATTCTGGAACGCGGTCTCCATATCGGCGGCGATGGCGTCCGCCCAGGCGTAACCGTAGTAGCCGGCGTCGTAACCCATCAGGTGCCCGAAGTAAGTGACGAAGGTCGTCCCCTCCGGAACGGGCAGGAACACCTCGCCCAGAATCTGGTTCGACATCTCCACCGCGTTCTTCTTGTTGGTTCCATCGATCTCCGAGTGGATCGCCAAGTCCAGCGTCCCGAAGCAGAGCTGCCGGCGGTAAAAGGTCCCGACCGTGGCCAGCTTGGCCTCCTCCATCCTGCCCAGGATATCGGCGGGAATCTTCTTGGAAGGATCGCGATAATCCGCGGCAAAGCTGTCCAGAACCTTCTTGTCCCAGATCCAGGCCTCCAGCATCTGCGAGGGGGCCTCGACAAAATCGCGCGGCACGCTGGTCCCGGCAAAGCGCGAGAACTCGGCGCGCGTCAGCACGGAATGCAGCGCGTGGCCGAATTCGTGGAACAGCGTCTCCACCTCGTTGTGCGAAAGCAGCGACGGTTTGTCCTCCTCCGCCGGCGGGAAGTTGCAGATCAGGGCCACCGTGGGCCGCTGATAAACGCCGTCCGGCAGACGCTTGCCCTCGACAATGCCGAATTGCGCAAAGTGATTGTATTTCCCATCACGGGGAAACATGTCGAGGTAGACCAGGCCCAAGGGTTCGCCGGTCTGGGAATCGGAGATCAGGTGCAGCGTCAGATCGTCCACCCATTTGTAGCCCGGATCGATCTCGCGAATCTCCAGGTCGAAGCAGTGTTCGTAGATGTCGAACATGCCCTGCAGGACCTTCTTGTAGGGGAAGTAGACCCGGAGTTGCTCGGTGTCGACCGTGTATTTCTCCTTCTTCAGCTGGTTGCTGTAGTAGCGCCAGTCCCAGATGTTGATCTTGGCGTTCGCGTCGCCCGTGTCGCGGACCTTGAGCTTGCGGAATCCCTCAAGTTCGGCTTCGAGTTTCGGTTGCAGGCCCTCCTTCAATTCGCGGACAAACTTCACAGCCGTCGCGCCATTCTTGACCATTTTGGGCTCAGTCTTGTAGTCGGCCCAGGTCGCGTAACCCAGCTTCTTCGCGATGTTGGAGCGCAATTCGACGATGTCCTGCAGCAACTGCGAATTCTCCTCCTTCGCCAAGGAATAACGGGCGATCTTGAGCTTCTTCCGCGTGGCCTCCTTCTTGGCGTTCTGCATGACGACCATGAAGTGGAAGGTGACATTGGCCTGGACCGTGTATTCGTCGTCGCCGGTCTTGGCGCTCTAGAGGAAACTCTCTGGAACGCCTTCGAGATCGGCGCCGCTGAATTCCACGGTCTCTTTTTCATTGGTGATGTTCGTGCGGAAGTCCGTGGTCATGCCCGCGAGCTTCTTGCGCAGGGCCTCCACCTTGTCGCGCTCCGCCTTCGCCAGATGCAGTCCCGCGCGCTTGTAGTCGCGCAGCGTCTCGTCAAAAAGCTTCTTCCGCTCGCCTTCCAATTGGGGCTGGGTGTCCGCGTAGGCCTGCACGGCGCGATAGACGTCTTCCCGGTAGTCCAACCCGACCGACCAGGCCTCAAAACGCTTGATGCCCTCCGTGCCGGCGTCGCGCAATTCCGCGCTCTGGCTGGTCTCCTTGAGAAGATAGACGCGGTTGGCCACCGTCATGGCCCGGTGTCCGATGTCGTCCAGCGCGCGAATCGTGTTGTCGAAGGTGACCTCGCCCGCCTTCAGCTTCCCCACCTTGTCCAACGCCGCGTCCGCCTCCGCAATGGCCCGGCCGATCGACGCCTCGATCTGCGCCGGTCTGGTTTCAAACGTGGGAATGGTCAGGGTCGAGCCGAATTGGGCGGCGCGGAGCTTGGCTCCCGCAAAGGAAACAGGCCCCTTCCCGGTGGGAGTCGACGGCGTGGAACAGGAAGCCAAGGCGCCAACAAGGATCGCCGGCAGAATGAATCGGAACCGCATGGACGGGGAAAATAGGAATCACACCGGCGCCGGGCAAGCCGATTCGGCGCGCACGGCAAAACCCGCCTTGTCAAAGCGCCGCATGGAGGCGCAAACGGCGCAAAGCCTTGCGGACCAAACCCACGGTTGCGCAACGCCCCGGTTGCAAGCCATGCTTGGATATGCGTTCGAGCGCAACCATCGCGGCGACTCTGCGGCTCTCCGCCGCATTCGCGGCCTTCATCCTGTTCGGCGTCTTGCCTGTCGCTTCCGCCGCAATCCACTCGGTCGGCCCCGGCCAACCGCTGGCCCATGTGAACGACGTTCCGTGGGAATCCTTGGGCCCCGGAGATGAAGTGAACATCCACTGGCGGAAGGAACCCTACCGCGCCAAGTGGGTCCTCTGTCGCCGCGGAACAACAGACGCGCCCATCATCATCCGGGGCATCCCCGGACCCGACGGACAGCCGCCCCGCATCGACGGCCGCGATGCCGAGACCCGCAAGGACCTGAACTTCTGGCATGAGGCGCGCGGGATCATCAAGGTCGGCGGAGCCAACCGGCCCAAGGATCTCCTGCCCGCGCACATCGTGATCGAAGGTCTGGAAATCTCGGGCGCCCGACCGCCCTACAGTTTCACCGGCCGCCAAGGCCGCCTGCCCTACGCCCGGAACGCGGCCGGCATTTTTCTTTCCAAGGGCGAACACATCACCATCCGCGGCTGCATTCTCCGCGACTGCGGCAACGGCCTGCTCGTCTCCGCGGAAAGCAGCGATGTCCTCATTGAAAAATGCTGGATCCACAACAACGGCATCGAAGGCAGCGTCTACGAACACAACGCCTACACCGCCGCCGCCGGAATCACCTTCCAATACAACCGCTTCGGCCCGCTTCGGCCGGGCTGCCGCGGCAACAACCTCAAGGACCGCTCCGCCGGGACCGTCATCCGCTACAACTGGATCGAAGGCGGCAACCGCGAACTTGACCTCGTCGACGCCGAGGACAGCGAGCGACTGCGAAAGGATCCGCGCTATTCCGAAACCTTCGTCTACGGCAACACGCTGATCGAACCCGACGGAACCGACAACAACCAGATCGTCCACTACGGCGGCGACAGCGGGAAAAAGGAATGGTATCGCCCCGGCATCCTGCGCTTCCATCACAACACCGTCATATCCCGGCGCTCCGGCGCCACCACTCTGTTCAAGCTCTCCAGCGGCCGCGAACGCGTCGATTGTCGCAACAACCTCATCTACACAACATCGCCGGGGCGCAGTCTTTCCATCCTCGCCACGGACGGAACCGTCTTCCTGAACAACAACTGGATCAAGGAGGGCTGGACGCTGCAACGCGGCAAACGCCCGACCCGCGACCTCGGAGAGAACCAGTCAGGAGGCGACCCGCAGTTTCTGGACCTCGCCCGGAACGACTTCCGCCTGCGCCCGACCTCGGCGGCCGCCCATCGGGTCGCCAAGCTTCCGCCTGCCGTGACAGGATCCCACCCCCTGTCACACCTCTACATCCCCCATCGCAACGGACGGATCCGCACGCCATCAGAGCGCTCCAATCCAAGCATCGGCGCGCTCGAAACTGCCGACTGATCCGGCCGGTCGTCTTTCGATAACAAAAAAGTTCGATTGGCGTGTTTTGATAATCACTTTTCCTTGTTGGGCGGGAATCACGGTGAATCATGGGACCGTGCGCCGAGGAGCGCACAAGTAAACCAGGACCCAAACAACGAAAGGAAGAAACATGAAAAAACTGATCGCATTGTTCACCGTCGTCGCCGTCACCCTCGCCTTTGCCGCCCCGATGCAGGCCGCGGACAAACAGGCGTCCACCTCGTCCAAGACCGCGAAGACAACCAAGGCGAAGACGAAGCGCGACACCTTTCCCTACTACGGGAATATCGGGAAGATCGATTCCAAGGCCATGACCTTCACCATCGCCGGCAAGACCTCCACGCGCACCTTCCACATCACGAAGGACTCCAAGCTCCTGCGCGACGACAAGCCGGCCGGGCTCGCCGAGTTCTCGCCGGGCGAGCGCGTGGCCGGCTCATGCAAGCACGCAAAAGACAAAGGCGCGGGGCACTACATGATCGTGTCGATGCGTCCGAAACCCGCGAAGAAGAAAAAATAAGGAGTCGCGGAAACAGGACGCCTGACATCGGGGCGGAGCCGCCAGGCTCCGCCCCTTCTTGCTTCCCGTTCCGGAACCCTCCGGCATGCGGCTTGATTTTCGGCTGCGAACCGCACAGGTTCCCGGAAGACAAACGGATCTCACCGCCGCGACGCATGACCGAATCGACAGACAATCCACGCCGGGACGATCCGCCCCAAGCCGGCGGGAGGCTGGAGTGGTTCTGCCTGAAGACCAAGCCGCAACGGGAACGATTCGCCTTGGAACACCTGAACCGCCAGAACATCGAGGCCTTCCTGCCCCTGGCGCGAAGACGCCGCGTCTCGGGCTCCCGCGTGGCTTGGCGAATCGCCCCCCTGTTCACCCGTTACCTTTTTTTCCGCTTCGACCCCAAAGCCAGTTTCACCCCGGTCCAATCGACCAGGGGCGTGACTTCCGTCGTCGCCTTCGGCGGAACGCCCTCCCCCGTCCCGGACGCCGTGATCGAGGAAATCCGCCGCCGCGCCAAGGACGACATCGTGGAATTGGCGGAACCGGAGTTGGACGAAGGCTCCCCCGTCCGCATCCTCGGCGGCCCCTATGAGGGCATGGAAGCCATTTTCGACCGCAAGACCTCGGAACAGGACCGCGTCATCGTCCTGCTGGAGATCATGGCGTCGATCGCCCGCGTTTCGATCGACAGAAACCTGCTGGAACTTTGTTAAGCGGCGCTGTAGAGTGGCCGATCAATTGAATTAAGCTAACGGTCATGTTGGAGTTTTTCTACAAATTCAGCTGGGAATCGATCAAGTTCGACTACCAGGTTCTCGCGTGTCTGATCCTTGTCTGGACGGCCGTCGTTGTTTGCGCGGTGTTCAGCATCATGAGCCGCCCCTTCAACCTGTGGCAGCGGGTGTTTTGGATCGCGCTGATCGTCTGCGTTCCCGCCGTGGGCCTGCTCTTCTACCTCCCCTTCTCACTCAAGGCGGAAAACTCGCCGGAAGTGTTCTTCGCCCGCAATCAACGCGGCTGACCCCGGACAATGCCCTGCTTTCCCGACGGGCAGGCGTCCCCTGCCTGAGGCCGATCGGGGATTCGACGCCCGGGCGCGCGTTTCCGCATTCAACATCGCGGCGTTCCCTGGAAACGCCCCCCCTCTTGCACCACGCCCCAACCGTTGTCCCACGGCCGATTTTGCTGGACGAGTCACGGCAAAGGGCCATCATGTCGCGCTGATGGCCGAACCCGAAATCAGGAAGATCACAGGCCGTGTTTTGGTGTAAACGAGTGACTTTGCGCCAATGCGCCGCCTCCCCTGCCCCGGATTGGGACACTGACGTAACATCTTGCTCCGGAACGCTTATTACGATCTCCCGCATTTCGCCTGCGACGCGCGCGCCCAGGAAATGAACCGCTTGAAAAAATGCCTTCGCCCCGTCTGGGCCCTGACCGCATTCTGCGGTTGGGCCTCGCTCGCGCCGGCGCAGACAGGCGGAGAGATCGAGGTCAGCGAGGGAGCCGTGCCGGTTTCCCGCGTGATCGCCGATCCCGGCGTCCCCTATCAGAACGTGATCCGGAATCAGCGGCTTTTCGGCAACTCCAAAGCCCCGAAAGTCGGCGATGGCGGGACCTTGCGCTTCGGCCTGCCCGGCGCCGGCCTCAGCTCCGGAGCCTCATTCCCCTTTGTCGATCGCGGTTTCGCGCCCGCCGACGCCTCCTTGAAACTCGGCCGTTTCTACCTGGACCTCGGCGGTCCGGTCTCCCTCAGCTTCCTCTGGACCGACAACCAGAATCGAAGCGCAACCACCCGGGAATCAGGATTGATTTCCGTGGCTCGATTCAATATTCGCGCCTTGATCCAATGGAGCGAAGGACTTCAATTCTCCACCCGGGGCGCCCTGATCTGGCTGCCTTTCCAGAACGAGGCCGGACTGGACGGCTTCGGGATCTTCGATCCCATCAACGCCCGACTCAGCGCCGCCGGCGGACGCATCCCCTTGAATGCGCAGTTCACCTACGACTTCACGCTGAGCAAGTGGGACATGCAGTTCATCGACAGTTTTTCAGCCGATTTTGTCGACGGCTTCTTCGGTCTGCGCGGTGAATTCGCCGACGAGATCGTCATTTTGGATCCGCTGGCATTCAACAGCCAGGACCGCGCAGGACGCTATCGCTACGGCGGAACCGGCGGCGCCGCAACCAGCCGCGCCGGTCGCGGAACGCAATTCGATACGCAGCAACAGCTGGACACCCAGTCGCTCGTGCTCCGCAACCTGGTCGGCCTCTCCGCCTCCAAAGTCGTGCCCACCAACACCCGGATCACGCTGGTGGGCAGCCATGAAGACCAATGGTTCGTCTCCGACAACAACGCCCTCCCGGCCAAGGTCGACACCGCAAGATTCATCGCTGTCAATCAACGGGAAAACATGCGCTTCAAGCCCTTCGTATCAGGAAGCATCCGCCGCACCAGCGTGCGCCCCGGCATCGACAAGCAGGCCAGCGGCGGTTTCTTCGGCCCGATCACCGACCAGTTGGATTTTCTCGGTTCCGCCGGTTGGCAAAAGGCGGCGACCAGCGACCAGAACAACCTGATCTGGCAGGTGACGTTGAACCATGACGCGGGTCCGCTGACCACCCAGACCCTCACCTTCAGCCGCCAACAATCCAGCGGCACCAGCTCCAACAATGACCTGATCACCCGGTTGACCTACCGCATCACCCAGGTTCTCGGCCCCAATCTGAACGCGCAACTCTTCGGCAACTGGACCACCTTCGACGATCTGGACAACAAGATCCTGAACACCTCCCGTTGGGCGGTCGGAGCCCGGATGCTGTATCAATACAGCCCGAAGACCGACTTCAACCTTCAACTGGTCCGCACCCAGATTCTTCAGGAGGACCCCACCGTGGGCGACTCGACATTCATCACGGCGCGCGCCTCCGCCGGCCACCGCTACAGCGAGACGGTCACCGCACGACTGGTCTACATCTATGAAAACCGGGACGGCGGCGTCGTCGGAAACTCCTACTCGGAGAACCGGGTCATTTTCACAATAGAGAAACAATTCCGTTGATCGCTTCGGACAAACTAAGCCGCCAACAAGCCCGCAGAAACAGCTCCGACACGAACACGCAACCGATGCCAACGCCGTCGTCTCCGGAAAACGCGAGAAGCCCTTTTACGTATGACTTTTTCCTTTACTCGACTGCTCCATTTTGAGACTTTTCGAACCCGATGGCCCTGCGGTGAACGTGTTTCGCGAGTTTCACAAATTCACCACGACGAGACTTAGAACCGCAGTTTTTTTCAATGAAGATCATTAGTGGATTCAGAGGGTTGATGTGCGCCGCCCTGATGCTTACCGGCGCCACAACGGCATTTGGTCAGGCAGGGGGAACAGCCATGGATCGGCTGGACGCCTGGCGCCGCGCGCAGGAGGAGTTCAAATCCGCGGAGCGCGCCATGCGGCAACAGGGACTGACCGGCACGACCGGGTCCGTCCAACGCGAACTCGACAAACTCAACGAGCTGCGCGCCTCCGCCGAACGCGAAATCGAATACACCAAGTCCAAGCTGAACAACGCCGCCCGGCAGTTGACCGTCGTTCAGAAGACCGGCCCCCAGTCGGAAATTGAGAAGTGGCAACGCGAGGTGAACGCTTGGCAGAGCCGCGTCAATGCCGCGCAACTCGAACTCGACAAGGTCGAGGAGCAGACCCAGGACGCACTGACCCGCTACCAGGACGAAATGTTCGACAGCGGCGACGGCCTGATCCTCCCCGGCGAATCGATCCAACTCTTCGTCCTCGAGGATGAAACCTTCAATGGCCTCTACCAGGTCCGCCAAGGCGGCTATGTGATCATGCCGCGCATCGGCCGCGTCCAACTGGCCGGCAAAGACATCCCCAGCGCGGAAAAATCCATCAAGGACGCCTTGGAAACCACCCAACTCCGCCAGGCGACCGTCATGCTGGAGCGCACCAAGGGCGTTTTCGACCCCGGATCCGGGGACATCATCTACCTCGCGGGCGAGTTCCGCACTCCCGGCCCGATGCGCCTGCCCCAAGGCTTCTCCCCCACCGTGGTCACGACCATCCTTCGCTCCGGCGGCATCTCCGAGGTCGGCGATCTGACCCGCGTCAAGGTGCTCCGCCTCGAGAGCGGCAACGCCTTGGTGGAAGATATCAACGTCGAGGCAATCCTCGAAGGCACCGGCCTGCAGTCCGATCTCGCCCTCAACGCCGGCGACATCCTGGTGGTGCCGGCCTACAACCCGATCGTCTACATCACCGGCAATGTGAATCAACCCGGCGTCCTGGCCCTTTATGCCGATGAGCAGTTGACGGCCTACACCGCCATCCTGCGCGCCGGCGGTTTCGCCCGCTTCGCCGCCAAGAAACGGGTTTACGTCATCCGCAACCTGGGCAATGGCGAGAAAAAGAAGATTCCGATCAACATCAAGGACGTCATGAAGGGCGACGTGCCGGACATCGTCCTGCAGGGCCTCGACATCATCGTGGTCCCGGAGAAATTCTTCAGTTTTTGAACTGGAAATCCCGCCAAAGCGTCGTAGCTTGACGGACCATGCGAAGCGCTATTGTCAAATTCGGTCTGCTGGCCGCGCTGGCGACGCCCCTGGCGTCCCAGGCTCAGGAAGGGAACCACTCCGGCTCCTCGACCTATACGATTCCCACGTTCACAAGCACGTTTGATTCGCCGGCCAACACCCATTCCGCGGCGCGCAGCAGCTTTTCGACCGGCAAGCACGCGATCAGCACGCATATGACGAGCTCGCGGGCGACAGGCTCCCACTTCACCAGCAGCCACTACACGAGCACGCATGCCCGCCAGAAGCGCGGGCTCGGCACGCTCAGCTCACACCTTCACAGCTCCCACGCCAAGAGCTCCCATTCCATCAGCAGCCACGCCACCAGCACCCACGCCAAGCAGCGCAAGGGCCTCGGGACGCTGAGCTCGCACGAGGTCAGCACCCACGCCAAACAGAAGAAGGGCGCTCCCAATTCCCACCTTGTCAGCAGCCACGCCCAAAGGAAGTCCGGGGCGCCCAATTCCCACCTCGTCAGTTCGCACGCCAAACAGAAGCGCGGGACGGTGAACTCCCACACCTCAAGCACTCACGCGCGTCAGAAGCGGTGAATTTGATCGGGATCGCCGCTCACGGACCGCAGGCTCGCCGCACACCCCCGGGCCGCAGACCCGGCGTCCATTCTCCTTCGGCGCATCCGAGTTGACATGAGCGCCAACATCCTCGGAATTTCCGCGTATTATCACGACAGCGCCGCCGCCATCGTGAAGGATGGCGTCATTGCCGCCGCCGCCCAGGAAGAACGCTTCACCCGCCGGAAACACGATCACGAATTCCCCCGGAACGCCGTCGAATTCTGCCTGAAACAAGCCGGCATCCAGGCCGAGGAGCTTGATTACGTCGTCTTCTACGACAAGCCGCTGCTCAAGTTCGACCGCCTGTTGGAAACCTACCTGGCTTTCGCCCCCTCGGGCGCAAAATCGTTCCTTTCCGCCATGCCGCTGTGGCTGAAAACCAAGCTGCACCTGCCCCGGGAGATCCGCAAATCCCTCGACGGGAAGTTCAACCGGAGAATCACCTTCACCCGGCACCACGAATCGCACGCAGCCAGCGCCTTCTTCCCCTCCCCCTTCGACGAGGCCGCCATCCTGACTCTTGACGGGGTCGGCGAATGGGACACCGCCAGCATCGGCAAAGGAGCCGGCAACCGGATCGAGCTGCTCCAGACGATGTCGTTCCCCCACTCCCTCGGACTGCTCTACAGCGCCTTCACCTATTTCACCGGCTTCAAGGTGAATTCCGGGGAATACAAACTCATGGGCCTCGCCCCATACGGCAAACCGCGGTTTGCGGACGTCATCCTGAACGAATTGATCGACCTCAAAGAGGACGGCTCGTTCGCAATGGATATGCGCTTCTTCAATTACTGTCAGGGATTGACCATGACCGGGACGCGGTTTGACGCCCTGTTTGAAGGCGGCCCCCGAAGACCGGAATCCGCCATCAGCCAACGCGAGATGGACATCGCCGCCTCCATCCAGGCGGTCACCGAGAAGATCGTGATCCGCATGGCCCGCCACGCCCGTGAAATCACCGGCCTGAAAAACCTCTGCCTGGCCGGAGGCGTCGCGCTCAACTGCGTCGCCAACGGAAAGCTGCTGCGGGAAAAAATCTTCGACGAGATCTGGATCGCGCCGGCCTCCGGCGACGCCGGCGGCGCCCTGGGCGCCGCCTTGTTCCTCCACCATCAACTGCTGCAAAATGAACGCACGACCGGCGACTCCGATTCCATGCGCGGATCACTGCTCGGCCCGTCGTTCTCAAACAAGGAAATCGGGTCGTTCCTCGAAGCCGAATCCATCCCCCACTCCCGCATCGACGACGAATCCAGACTGCTGGAAGAGGTCGCCGGCGCCCTGCGGCAGGAAAACGTGGTCGGCTGGTTTCAGGGACGCATGGAATTCGGCCCCCGAGCCCTCGGCTGCCGCAGCATCATCGGCGATCCCCGAAGCCCCAAAATGCAGTCCGTGATGAACCTGCGAATCAAATATCGCGAATCCTTCCGCCCCTTCGCCCCCAGCGTGCTGCGCGAGGATGTCGGCGAGTATTTCGACCTCGACACGGAAAGCCCCTACATGCTCCTCGTCGCCGATGTCGCCGAGGGAAAACGCCTTGAACTCTCGGCCGAAGACGAGGAATTGATGGCCTCGAACGACCTCAGGAAGCGTGTCAACGTCGCCCGCTCTGAAATCCCGGCCGTGACCCACGTCGACATGTCGGCGCGCGTCCAGACCGTCGACGAAGAACGCCACGGCCGCTACTGGCGACTGATCCGGGAGTTCAAGCGACAGACCGGCTGCGGCGTCATCGTCAACACCAGCTTCAACATCCGCGGCGAACCCATTGTCTGCACGCCACAGGACGCCTACCGCTGTTTCATGGCCACGGACATGGATGTTCTCGTGTTGGAGAACTTCCTCCTCCGCAAGGCCGAACAGCCCCAACGCGACAACGCCTCCCACGAGAACTACCTGGAGAGCTTCGCGCTCGATTGACCCCTTTTCCCGATGCTGAACCCGTTCAAGGAAGTCGACTGGAACCCGGATCTCCCGGCGCGTCGGAAATTTGCGGTCAGCTGGATGATCGGATTCCCGGTTGTCGCCGCGCTGATCCTGCTGCTGGGGAAGGCCCTTGGCGACGTGTGGAAGCTCGAACTGGCGACCTGGATCGCCGGCGTCGGCTGCGGGGCCGGCGTTCTCTTGTGGCTCATACCACAGATCGCCAGGCCTTTCTACACAGCCTGGTTCGCCTTTGGCTGCTCCGTCGGAATCGTCATCGGCAACCTGCTTTTCCTGGCGTTCTTCTTCCTGGTGATCACCCCCTTCGGACTGGCCCGCCGCCTTTCCTCAAACCAGGCGATTGCGAAAGGCTCCGATCCGGGAGCGTCAACCTATTGGAAGGAGGCCTCGCAACCCTCGGATCCGAAACGCTACTACCGCCAATATTGAGCTTTGCTTGAACGCCGCCGGGCGCCAACTTATCCGAACAACCGTTATGAGCGACGACAAGGACGACAAAAACGCCTTCGAAGAGGCCGGCAACGAGGACGCGCCGGGCTTTGTGGCTGAATTCTTCGAGATGTTGATGGACAACAAGAAGTATTGGATGATTCCAATCGTCGTTGTCCTGATCATTTTCGGCGGTTTGATCCTCTTTGGCGGCGGCGGCAGCGCGGCGGCCCCCTTCATCTACACGCTCTTCTGAACCGCTTACTCCCGGGCGCGCCCCCAACGAGCGGTGGCCGGCCGGCGGAACGCGGCTGTGCCCCGTCTTCGGGGTCAGCCGCTCCGCTCCGTTCAGCCCTTCTCATCCTGCTTTCAATCAAGCCATGGCCGACGAACGCGGCGATTGCATTGTCAGAAAACCCTGCTATGTTGCGGGTATGTCACGATTGACAGCCAGATTCTGGACGGGAGTCTTGTCGGCCCTGTTTTGCTTGTCCGCCCAAGCGACGCCCAATTCGCACAAGGTGTCGACCCACGCCAAGCAGAAGAAATCGACGCCCAACTCCCATCAGGTAAGCACCCACGCGCGGCAGCGTTCCAGCACGCCCAATTCGCACCAGGTGAGCACCCACGCGCAGCAAAAGCGCAGCCGCTCGATCAATTCCCATCTGGTGAGCACCCACGCGCGGCAACTCCGCAGCCGCTCCATCAATTCTCATCTCGTCAGCACGCACGCGCGGCAACGCTCCAGCACGCCCAATTCGCATCAGGTCAGCACGCACGCGCGGCAAAGCTCGATCAACTCGCACGTGATCAGCACGCACGCCCGGGCGGACTCAGGCACGCCCAATTCCCATGAACTCAACAAGGCGAAGGGCTCGTCCCACACCGGCACACCCAACTCGCACGAATTGAACAAGAAGAGCACGCCCAACTCGCATCTGGTGAGTTCCCACTCCCGCATCCACGGCGGCGTCAACAACTCGCACACTCAAAGCTCCATCACCAGCGGCGTAAACACCTTCCACACCAGTTCGCACTTCGGCGGTTCCGGCGGCCTCACCCTCAACAACCTGAATCGGATCAACAGCCACAAGCAAAGCAGTCACGCCAAAAGCTCCCACACCCAGTGGAAGAACCGGAAGCTCCCGAACACAC
>Ga0181568_10000719_pt1 | contig 29891 bp, 23 predicted proteins | sample 101ome_20_FD_133758 | JGI IMG/M metagenome (GOLD analysis project Ga0181568, IMG submission 133758) | Coastal salt marsh microbial communities from the Groves Creek Marsh, Skidaway Island, Georgia - 101404AT metaG (megahit assembly) | ecosystem: Environmental > Aquatic > Marine > Intertidal...
AACTTCGAGGCCCATTTCTTTCATCACGGAAAGCATTTCCGAACGCAGGTCTTGGCCGCTATCGACCGGATTGACCGGGAAGTAGCCGCCTTTGGTGCGCGGACGGTGGCCCATATTACCGGCCTCATACTCCGTGCCTGAATTGTCCGGCAGTTCGGTGCTGTCCAGCGCGAAACCCGTATTGTAGGGGTCGGTTGAGAAGCGCACATCGTCAAATACGAAAAACTCCGCTTCCGGGCCGAAATATACAGTGTCACCAATGCCGGTTGACTTCAGATATTCCTCGGCGCGCAGTGCTGTTGAGCGCGGGTCGCGATTATAGGCTTCACCTGAATTCGGCTCCAAAATATTGCAGAACAGGGTCAGCGTTTGTTGCGCGTAGAACGGATCGAGGCGCGCGGTTGAGGTGTCGGGCATCAAAACCATGTCCGACTCGTTAATGGCTTTCCAGCCGGCGATTGACGAGCCGTCAAACATCGTGCCTTCGGCAAAGAAATCATCATCAATCAAGTCGATGTCCAAAGTGACGTGCTGCATTTTACCGCGCGGGTCGGTGAAACGCAGGTCAACATATTGGACCTCATTATCCTTGATCATTTTTTGAACGGTGGAAGCATCTGACATCTGAAATCTCCAAATCTGGTCAGTGAAAAATAAGGTTAAAGAGCCTCGTCGCCGGTTTCGCCGGTTCTGATGCGAATAGCCTCGCTAATATCGGAAACGAAAATTTTGCCGTCACCGATACGGCCGGTTTCGGCGGCCGTTTTAATTGCTTCGATAGCGCTTTCAAGCAGGCTATCGGCTACAACAACTTCAAGTTTAACTTTCGGAAGGAAATCGACGACATATTCGGCGCCGCGATAAAGTTCCGTATGGCCTTTCTGGCGGCCAAAACCTTTTGCCTCGACAACGGTAATCCCTTGAATGCCGGCTTCTTGCAGGGCGTCTTTGACTTCGTCCAGCTTGAACGGTTTTATGATGGCCTCAATCTTCTTCATTATCGTCTCCTGAACATTTTCTCTCCCCTAAGATATGCAAAAACTGTGCCAAATGTGGCATGTCGGATTCGCCGCTGCTTTGTGGAGCCTAGGCAGGCAATTTGTGCAAATGTGATTAAATTTTATACATCTGTCTATTTTTTGTGCATTTATCGCAAAAAATACCGCAAAACGCATAATTGGCTTCAAATAGTGAGCCGCTGCCGATACACTCGCCGCCAAGCGGGGAGAGTTTCATGCCAAACGATAATACACCTATTTTAATCGGCAGCGGTCTGACGGTTCAAAAAGAAAAAGATGCAAGCAAAGCCAAATCGCCGCTGGCGCTGCTGGCTGAGGCAGCGACAACCGCGATTACCGACGCGGCGCTGGATAAGGCGCATATTGATACGGTGGCGGGCATTCGTTTTGTTACCGACTCGCCGGAAGGGCGCAATCTGCCTTTCGGCAAATATAATAATATCGGCCTCAGTGTGGCGCGCCATTTAGACATTGAACCGGCGCAAGCGCTGATTGCGGCGACCGGCGGCAATTCTCCGCAAATGATGATTAATGAATTGGCCGAGCGTATCGCCAATGGCGATGTCGGCACGGCCATGCTGGTTGGCGGCGAGGGGCTTGGCTCTATTATGGCGGCGCTGGGGCAGGGGGTTGACCACAGCCAGAGCGCCGGTTGGAACGATGATGTTGATGGCCCGCGCGAGGAAATCGGCGTTGAAAAAGACGGCTGTTCGCCGGTCGAGCGGCGTCACATGCTCTATTATCCGGTCAATTATTACCCGATATTTGAAAACGCGCTGCGCCATCATCTTGGCCGCGATATGCCGACCCATATGCAAAAGCTGGGCGAGTTGATGCAGCCCTTTACCGAAGTGGCGGCGCAAAACCCTTATAGCTGGTTTCCGGTTGCGCGCACGGCACAGGAAATCGCCACGGTCAATGACGCCAATCGCTTGGTCGGTTATCCCTATCCGAAATATATGAACTCGGTCATTCGTATTGACCAAGCCTCGGCGGTCATTCTGACCTCGGTCGGCAAGGCGCGTGAGATGGGCATTGATGAGAGCAAATGGGTCTATCTGCATGGCTGCGCCGAAGCCAATGATATTTGGAACCCGATTGAACGCCCAGACCTGCATCGCAGCCACGCTATGAAAGGCATGGCCGAATTGGCGCTGGATATGGCCGGTTGGCAGGTCTCGGATATTGATTATTTCGACCTTTATTCGTGCTTCCCCGTGGCGGTGGAAGTGGCGTGTCTCGAAATGGGCATTGCCGAAGACGACCCGCGCCCCTTCACCGTGACCGGCGGTCTGCCTTATTTCGGTGGGGCAGGCAATGCTTATACGCTGATGTCAGTGGCGCTGATGGCGCAAAAGCTGCGCGCCAATCCGGGCAGCAAAGGTTTTTGCAACGGCAATGGCTGGTTTTTGACCAAGCATTCGCTGGGGCTTTATTCCACAACCCCGTTTAAAGGCGACTGGCAACGCCAAGCCCCGAGCGTCTTGCAGGGCAAAATTGACGCGATGGATAAATTGCCTTTTGTCGATGAAGCCAATGGCACGGGCACGATTGAAAGCTACACGGTGGCGCATGTCGCCGGTAAAGATGCCGATGGCATTATTATCGGGCGCATGGAAAGCGGCGAACGCTTTTGCGCGCATATGACCCGCGAGGGCGGTCAGATTGACCGCCTGATGGCAGAAGATGGCATCGGTCTGAAGGGCACACTGGTGGTCAATGAAAACCAGCTCAATATTTTCACGCCGGATAATTAAATGACCCGCATATATATGATACGCCACGGCAAAGCCGCTGCCGGATGGGATGGTGATGCCGATCCCGGCCTTAATGAATTGGGGCGCGCACAAGCTGAAGCTGTGGCTAAAAAAGTGCAAGCGCTGGTCGCTACGCCTGTGCCGATATATTCCAGCCCGCTCAAACGTTGCCAAGAAACCGCCGCGCTGCTGGCCGCGGCTTGGGGTGTGACGCCGCAAACAGAAGCAGGTGTCGGAGAAATTCCGCCGCCGCTGGAAGATTTGACAGAGCGCACCCAATGGCTGCGCCGCGTCATGGCCGGCACATGGGAAGGGCTTTATCGCGATGCGGTGAGTGTTGAGAGCGGGGTTGATTTTCGTGGCTGGAACGACAATGTCGTGAACACGCTGAACGCCTTTAAGGGCGAGGCGGTCGTTATCTTCTCGCATTTCATAGCGCTCAATGCCGCTTATTGCGCCGCCACCGGCGCAGCAGATGTCGTCAGCTTCGCACCGGAAAATTGCTCGCTCTCCATATTCGACACGGATGGCAAAAGCCTGTCACTGGTCGCGCAGGGCGAAGAGACTGAGGATATGAAGATAGCGTTAGGGAAGAGGTCTTAACCCTCTTCTGCCAAGTGCTGTTCGAGTTCACCCATTTCAAGTTTTTTCACCATAATCGCATTGCCGACGCTGGCTTCCAGCCGGTGCTTGGCAATCTCTTGATATTCGGGTGATGTCATCCAGGCCATGGCCTGTTCGGCGGACGGAAATTCAATCAGCACGGAGCGGGTGAAGTCGAAATCGCCTTGCAAGATTGTCGGCTCTTCATCGACGCTCAGCATGGTGCCGCCAAACGGCTCAAAAACTTCAAAAAAGTTTTCCTCATAGCGGTCATAACCGGCCCGGTCGTGAATTTTGAAACGGGCAATAATGTAAACGGTCATAGCGGTCTCCTATTTGCCTCACCATAAGGCAAGCGCGCAAAACGTTTAACCAATTTTTAAGGGTTCGGGTTTATTTTACCCGTCTTTAGAGTCTGGCGTTTGCGCGCGTCTCCTGCTATAGACCGCCCCATGAGTTTCGTGCGGGCGTGGCGGAATTGGTAGACGCGCCAGATTTAGGTTCTGGTACTGAGAGGTGTGGGGGTTCAAGTCCCTCCGCCCGCACCAAATAGAGCCCGCCAAAAGCGGGGATAAGAGGAAGAAAATGAACATTAAGGAAGTGAGCGCCGAAGGACTGGCGCGCGAAGTGCAAATTACCGTCGCCGCCGCCGATTTGGCTGGCAAGCTGGAAAGCAAAATCGACAGCATCAAAGATCAGGTGCAGTTGAAAGGCTTTCGTCCGGGCAAAGTGCCGGTCGCGCATATCCGCAAAACCTATGGCGAGCAGCTCATGGGTGAAATCATTCAGGAAACGGTCAATGAATCGAGCCGGCAAATGCTGACCGACCGCGATGAGCGCCCTGCCATGCAGCCTGAAATTAAGCTGGTCGGTGAAGCTGAAGAGATTATCAATGGATCGGCTGACCTTGTTTATGATGTCACTTATGAAGTCATTCCGCCGATAAAACTGGCCGATTTTTCCAAACTGAAATTGGAAAAACCGGTTGTCGATGTTGATGATGCGCGCGTCGCTGAAGCGCTGGAACGCCTCGCTTCTTCGCGCAAAGATTTTGTCGCCCGCGCCAAAACCGCCAAAGCCAAAGATGGCGACCGTGTGAAGATTGACTTTATCGGCCGCATTGACGGCGAAGCCTTTGAAGGCGGCGCAGGTGAAGGTTTTGACCTTGAGCTTGGTTCGGGTCAGTTCATTCCGGGCTTTGAAGAGCAATTGGTCGGCACCAAAGCCGGTGACAAGAAAGACGTCAAAGTTACATTCCCTGAGGAATATGGCGCGTCAGAATTGGCCGGTAAGGCAGCGGTGTTTGAATGCACCGTGCATGAAGTGAGCGAGCCGAAAGATGCCGAGATTAACGAAGAGTTCGCCACCTCATTGGGTATGGAAGGCCTTGAAAAGCTGAAAGATGCTATGCGTGAGCAAATCGGTCGCGATTATGAGCAAATGTCGCGCGGCCATATGAAGAAGGATTTGCTCGACCAATTATCGGACGGACACGATTTTGACTTGCCGCCGAGCATGGTCGACATGGAGTTCAACCAAATTTGGCACCAATTCGAGCATGAGCTTGAAAACAATCAACAAAAGCTGGAAGACCTCGACAAAAGCGAAGAGGATTTGCGGGCTGAATATCGCGGCATTGCCGAGCGTCGTGTGCGCACCGGATTGGTGTTGGCCGAGGTCGGCAATAATAATGAAATTCAGGTTACGCAGGAAGAATTGAATCAGGGGCTGATGCAGCGTGTGCAGCAATTCCCGGGGCAGGAACAACAAGTGTTTGAATATTTCCAGCAAAATCCGGAAGCGATGGCGCAAATTCGTGCACCGATTTTTGAAGAAAAAGTCGTCGATTTCATCTGTGAATTGGCCAAAGTCAGCGATAAGAAAGTATCGCTGGAAGAGCTGATGATGGAGCCGGGTGCGGAAGAAGCTGAAAAGCCCAAGCCCAAGAAAAAAGCCCCAGCCAAAAAGGCTGCGGCCAAAAAACCGGCGGCGAAAAAGGCTGCTGCTAAAAAACCGGCTGCCAAGAAAAAGGCACCGGCCACAAAAGCTGCCGCCAAAAAGGACGCAGACAAGAAATAAAACCGTGCCGCGGCATTTTTGCCTCCTTTAGCACTTGGCGTTTGCGGCAAAACACCCCACATTAGGGGCAGCTAATAAGGAGTCAGAAATGCACGATCCGGTTGATACTTATATGAACACGCTTGTGCCGATGGTGGTGGAGCAATCCAGCCGCGGTGAACGCGCGTTCGACATTTACTCGCGCTTGCTGAAAGAGCGGGTGATTTTTGTCACCGGCGGTGTCGAAGATTATATGGCCAGCCTGATTACGGCGCAGCTTTTGTTTCTGGAAGCGGAGAACCCGAAAAAGGAAATCTCCATGTATATCAACTCGCCGGGCGGGGTGGTGACATCCGGCATGGCGATTTATGACACCATGCAATATATTCGCGCACCGGTGGCCACTTTGTGCATCGGCCAAGCCGCCTCTATGGGCTCTTTGCTGTTGGCAGCGGGAGAAAGCGGCATGCGTTTCGCGCTGCCCAATGCGCGCATTATGGTGCACCAGCCTTCCGGCGGGTTTCAGGGACAGGCTTCAGATATTGAACGCCACGCGCAGGAAATTCTGGATATGCGGGCGCGCCTCAATAAAATTTATGTCGAGCATACGGGGCAGACTTTACGCAAAATTGAAGATGCGCTGGAACGCGATACCTTTATGACGGCAGAGCAGGCAAAAGATTTCGGCCTTGTCGATGAGGTGACGACCAAGCGCACCGACGATGAAAAAGCCGATTAAATAGGCGACGCTTGCACTTTTCACTGCCTTTGTGGTGAAGTGAGTTAACGAATCAGAACCGCAGTCTTTTGACAGGCTGATGAAAGGACTGAAATATGAGTAAAGTAGGCAGCGGAAGCGATAGCGGCGGCACTGGCAGCGGCGACAGCAAAAGCACGCTTTATTGCTCGTTTTGCGGCAAAAGCCAGCATGAGGTGCGCAAGCTGATTGCGGGCCCGACCGTGTTCATCTGTGATGAATGCGTGGAATTGTGCATGGACATTATCCGCGAGGAAAGCAAAGCCTCATTGGTGAAAACCGATGATGGCGTGCCGACGCCGGGCGAAATCCTCGAAGTTCTTGATGATTATGTTATCGGCCAATCACACGCCAAGCGTGTGCTGTCGGTTGCCGTGCACAATCACTATAAGCGCCTCAACCATGCGCAGAAAAATGCCGATGTTGAATTGGCCAAGTCGAATATTTTGCTGGTCGGCCCGACCGGTTGCGGCAAGACACTGCTGGCGCAAACGCTGGCGCGCATTCTCGATGTGCCGTTCACCATGGCCGACGCCACGACGCTGACCGAAGCCGGTTATGTCGGTGAAGATGTCGAAAACATTATTCTGAAGCTGTTGCAAGCGGCTGACTATAATGTCGAGCGGGCACAGCGCGGCATTGTCTATATTGATGAGGTCGATAAAATCAGCCGCAAGTCCGATAACCCGTCCATCACCCGCGATGTGTCGGGCGAGGGCGTGCAACAGGCTTTGCTGAAAATCATGGAAGGCACGGTTGCCTCTGTGCCGCCGCAAGGTGGGCGCAAGCATCCGCAGCAAGAATTCCTGCAAGTCGATACGACCAATATACTGTTTATTTGCGGCGGTGCTTTTGCCGGTCTCGAGCGGGTGATTTCGCAACGCGGCAATGAAACCTCTATCGGTTTTAACGCGAAAGTGGAAGTTCCCGAAGAGCGCAATACGGGCGAGCTTTTGAAAGAGCTTGAGCCGGAAGATTTGCTGAAATTCGGTCTTATTCCTGAATTTGTCGGCCGCCTGCCGGTGCTCGCCACTTTGGAAGATTTGGACGAGAACGCTTTGGTGACGATTTTGAGCCAGCCGAAAAACGCGTTGGTCAAACAATATCAACGCCTGTTCGATATGGAAGACAGTAAGCTGACCTTCCAAGACGATGCGCTTTTGGCGGTTGCCCGCAAGGCCATTGAGCGTAAAACCGGTGCGCGTGGGTTGCGCTCGGTGATCGAAGGCATTTTGCTCGATACCATGTTTGAACTGCCGGCTATGGATGGCGTCGAAGAAGTGGTTATCAGCAAAGAAGTCGTCGAAGGTACAGCCAAGCCGCTTTATATTTACGCTAAAAAAGAAGACCAAGCGGCGGCGCCCACCGCCTCTTAGGCCTGATAAGCCTCAAATTCAAAGATTTTAGAAAATGGCGGCTTTCGAGCCGTCATTTTGTCACGGGGGTGTTTTTCGGCATTACCATTGAAAACCATGTGGAAGACCCCCACATTAATGTTGAACAGCGTCTTGGAATCGCAGGTTACTGAATGTCCTACCGTCGTCTAAAGGAAAGTTGAAATAATGAGTGACAATCTCGAACAACAGACCGAATACCCGGTTGTCCTGCCGGTATTGCCCCTGCGTAATATTGTGGTTTTCCCCGGCATGATTGTGCCGCTTTTTGTCGGACGCGAAAAATCCATTCGCGCCCTTGAAGATGTCATGGCCAATGATAAGGAAATGTTGCTGGTCAGCCAAAAAGACGGCGACCAAGACGACCCGCAGCCGAAGGATATGCATGAAATCGGCACGATTGGCTCAGTCTTGCAAATGCTGAAACTGCCGGACGGCACGGTAAAAGTGCTGGTCGAAGGGCAGTCACGCGCCAAAATGCTGGACTATCTCGACAATGAAGCGTTTTTTGAAGCCAGCGCGTTGGCCCTGCATGAGAGCGTTGAAGACGGCGAAGAAATTCGTGCGCTGATGCGCTCTGCGGTTAGCCAATTTGACGGCTATGTGAAACTGAACCGCAAAATTCCGCCGGAAGTGCAATCCAATGTCAGTCAAATCGACGACCCGATTAAACTGGCCGATACGATTGCCGGCCATTTGAATATCAGCCTCGATGAAAAGCAGGCCTTGCTGGAAATTATTGAGGTTGATAAACGCCTTGAGGCCATTCTCGGCCATATGGAGGGCGAGGTCGGCGTTCTGCAGGTCGAAAAGAAAATCCGTGGCCGTGTGAAGCGGCAAATGGAGAAAACTCAACGCGAGTATTATTTGAATGAGCAATTAAAAGCCATTCAGAAAGAGCTGGGCGAGGGCGAAGATGGCGGTAATGAGCTGAGCGAGCTTGAAGAGCAAATCGCCAATACCAAATTGTCAAAAGAGGCGCGGGAAAAAGCCGATGCCGAGATGAAGAAGCTCAAATCAATGAGCCCGATGTCAGCCGAGGCAACGGTTGTGCGCAATTATCTCGATTGGTTGCTGGCCGTGCCATGGGGCAAAAAGAGCCGCATCAAAAAAGACCTGACCCATGCCGAGAAAATCTTGAATGCCGATCATTATGGCTTGGAGAAAGTCAAAGAGCGCATTCTCGAATATCTCGCTGTGCAGCAACGCTCGAAAAAGTTGAAAGGCCCGATTTTGTGCCTTGTCGGCCCTCCGGGTGTCGGTAAAACCTCGCTTGGCAAGTCGATTGCCGCCGCTACGGGCCGCGAATTCGTTCGTATGTCGCTGGGCGGCGTGCGCGATGAGAGCGAAGTGCGCGGTCACCGCCGCACTTATATCGGCTCTATGCCGGGCAAGGTCATTCAGTCGATGAAAAAGGTTAAGGCGACCAATCCGCTCATGCTGCTTGATGAGATTGACAAGCTGGGCGCCGATTATCGCGGCGATCCGTCATCGGCCTTGCTTGAGGTTCTGGACCCTGAGCAAAACAACACATTTAACGACCATTATATGGAAGTCGATTACGACCTCTCCAATGTGATGTTTGTGACAACGGCCAATTCCTTGAACATTCCGGGGCCATTGCTTGACCGTATGGAGGTCATTCGGATTGCCGGTTATACGGAAGATGAGAAGGTTGAAATCGCCAAAGAGCATTTGCTACCGCAAACCATTGAAGAGCACGGCCTGCGTGTCGGTGAATTTGAAATTGATGAAGACGCCATTCGCAAGCTGATACGCAATTATTCGCGTGAGGCGGGGGTACGCGGCCTGAAACGCGAACTGGCTTCGCTGGCGCGCAAAGCAACAACGGAAATCGTTAAAGGCGAGCGCGAAACGGTAGCCCTGACCACTGATAATCTCGGCGATTATGCCGGTGTTGAGCGCTTCCGCTTCGGCCTTGCCGAGGTCGAAGACCAAGTCGGTGTTGTGACCGGTTTGGCGTGGACAGAAGTCGGCGGCGAGCTGTTGACCATCGAAGGCGTGATGCTGCCCGGCAAGGGGCGCATGACGACAACCGGTAAATTGGGCGATGTGATGAAAGAATCAATTAACGCCGCATCGTCATATGTGCGCTCTCGCGCGACACTTTTTGGCATTGAACCGCCTCTTTTTGATAAAAAAGATATCCACGTTCATGTGCCTGAAGGGGCGACGCCGAAAGACGGCCCGTCGGCCGGCACCGCCATGGCAACGGCTATTGTTTCGGTCATGACGGGCATTCCCGTGCGCAAAGAAGTGGCGATGACGGGCGAGGTGACCTTGCGTGGTCGCGTCTTGCCGATTGGTGGCCTGAAAGAGAAACTTCTCGCAGCGCTTCGCGGGGGTATAACTAAGGTATTGATTCCATTGGAAAATGAGAAAGACCTGGCAGATGTGCCGGATAACATTAAGGAGGGTCTTGAAATCATTCCGGTGGAAAATATGGATCAAGTTCTGGAGCATGCGCTGCAAAAAATGCCGATAGAAATTGAATGGGATGAGGAAGCCTATTATGCCAGCCGTAATTTGGGTGGTGATAATGGCGGTGACGTCTCGCAAGCACACTAAACAAGACCTTCCTGATTGGGGAAAAACTGCGAATTTTCTCTTTGACGAGACTATGAATCGGCGCATAGGCTTATCTTGTCGATATGTTGGAGCCAATTTAAGGAGGGTCTCATGAACAAAAACGATTTGATCAGTCAAGTTGCTGACGACGCAGGTCTGTCAAAAGCTGACGCAACAAAAGCCGTTGATGCTGTTCTCGACAACATTGCCGGTTCTTTGGGCAATGGCGGCGAAGTTCGCCTTGTCGGTTTCGGAACTTTCTCGGTAACGCACCGGAAAGCGACGACCGGTCGCAATCCGCGTACCGGCGAAACCATTCAAATCAAAGCTTCTAACCAGCCGAAATTTAAGGCCGGTAAAGCTCTGAAAGACGCTGTAAACTAAGCGTCACATATCAATTTGGCATCGGCTGTTCTTTTTTTGGAACAGCCGATGTTTTTTTTTGCTTTTTTAACGGTGATGCGCTACACGCTGTCTCCGTGGGGCGGTTAGCTCAGCTGGGAGAGCATCTCGTTTACACCGAGAGGGTCGGCGGTTCGATCCCGTCACCGCCCACCATTTCCGGCTTTTGTCGCAGGCTTGACACCCTGTTCATCGAGCCCTAATGAAATGGCTTCATAACACCTGTTGGGGGTGTAGCTCAGTTTGGTTAGAGCGCCGGCCTGTCACGCCGGAGGTCGCGGGTTCGAGTCCCGTCACTCCCGCCATATCCACATTCTTTTGCTGAATTGTTGCCAATTAAAACCCTAGAATCGGGCTAGCTTTTTTTTGTTGTCTGTTTGAAGGGTTTTGCCTTGTCGGTGTTGCGTTCTATCTGCATCGTTTTTTTTGCGTGTTTGGTGCTTGCCTTAGGCCCTCAATTGGCGTTTGCACAAGTCGTGGTTGGCACGCCGACGCGTGCGATAAATACGGCCGACCCTGGCTATTGCTTTACCGATGATGACCCTGTTGGCGGTGACGGTGCCATTGGGCTCGGTGAGATAAATATAACATCCGGCACGCCGGACATGACGGATGCCACAATTCCCGCACGCGACGGCGTCTTCACCGGCAACCGCTTGGTTGTCCCGTCACCCATTCATATATTTGACAATTGGCAAAACATCACAACGCAAGGTGAATACATTATTGACATTGCCGGTATTTGCGAGGGCGGCGTCTCTCGAACCGACGACGTTTTTACAGATTATGATGACACCGACCCGCCTGACGGTGTTGCTGACCGCTTCGGTGAACCCTCAGCACTGACGGAAATCAGCTCCCTCGATAATTATTTTGATGATGACGGCTTTACCTTTGTCGGCGGCACAACAACGGACACACAGATTATAAGTTTTAGCGGTCAGGTGGCCGGCAATATTGCGGCTACCGCCAGCCAATCCAATATCCGTTTCACGCTAACCGATAATGTTGAAATTGACGGCTTGCTTGATTTGGGCAACGCCAATGCAATCAGTGATGCAGTGCTGAATCTGGCCGGACAAATTGACGAGATTGATTTGGACGGCGCATCGGATTTGACGGTGACATCATCAGCCACAGTCGGTGATAGCGATGACAGCGCGGTCGGTTATTTATCCGCCACAATCGGCACAATGGGGTTGGCCGGGGTCAGTGATTCCAGTTTCACCCTGTCGGGAACCATTGGCACCATTGACTTGGCCGCAGCCGAAAATATCACCATGGCCAATTCAGCTTCTGTTTCCGAGCTTGATGCGACCGATAATACGGAAGGTATTTTCTTAACCAATACGGGTGAGGTCGGCTCGATTGATTTGTCGGGGACGGCATATCTCGACCTTGATTTGAATGCCGGCTCAATCATCGGCACTCTGACAACCGATAACAGCACCTCACCATCTTCTTTAATCGACAATGCCGGCGCTATTGAACGTCTGGAAATAGGCAATAGTTCGGCTACCGAAAAAGTGGAAATGGCCGTCGTCAATAGCGGCACCATATCGGCCTTGACCAGCGGCGCATTTGTTATTGAAGACACGAATGCGACCGGTGGGGAGATTGATGTTGATGTCAGCAATAGCGGCTCTATCACCGCGGCGACCAGCCAGGCGTTTGATTTTTCTGCTTTAGATGGCGGCCGCTTGGACTTCAACAATAGCGGTTCCGTTTCAACCAATGCCAGCGGCAATAATAATGCAATTTATGGCGAGGGGGCTGAAGGTCTCGTCTTTTTGGAAAATTCGGGCACGATTTCAAGCAATGCCAATCACGCCGTAAATTTACGAAGCCTTGAAGGTTATTTTCGTCTGGTGAATTCGGGTTCAATCAACACCAATCAGAAAGCGATTGATTTGACCGGTGCATCGGGCAGCACCTCCTCCGTTATTGCAATCCATAATGGCTATGTCGTGAATTCGAGCGGTAATATTGTGACGACCAATTCGGGCAGTCGCGAAATTAAGGCCACCGGGCAAAATGCCATTTTATTGGATGGAGTGAGTGGTGACATTAGCTTGGCCAATGCGGCGGGAGCTTCCATTATTGCCGAGGATTCATTGGCAATCGCTGCTTCGGGCGTGACCGGAAATATAAGCTTGACCAATGCCGGAAATATTCGCGCTCATCGCGTGACGCCCGGCCTTTCCAATGATCAGGCCATCGCGCTGACCGGCACGACGGGCGATATTAGTTTTACCAGCACGGTGGGGCTGATTGATGCGCGCGATCGAACCGTCAATTTGGAAACGGTGAACGGCAAGATTAATTTCTCAAATGGCGGGGTCATTTCTTCAACGCAAGAAATCAATGATGCCGATGCGTCAGCGACGGATAATTATGCAGTGCGCCTGCATCGAAGCGGCACAATTGATGATGAAGGCACGATTACCAATAGTGGCACGATTAGCTCAACGAGCGATCACGGTCTGCTGATTGATGGGCTTGCATGCGATGCCGATGCCGCAACCGATGATTATTGCCTGACCAATTCGGGAACCATATCGGCCGGTCGCCAATATGCGATTGCGGGCAGCACGATAAGCGATTTGAAATTTACCAATAGCGGCACTGTTTCGGCGCTTGACCAAACAATAAACTTTATCGATGTGAGTGGCACTGTGGTGATTGCAAATTCAGGGCAAATAACTGCCTCGCAAGAATTCAGCGGCCTTTTTCCTGACCCTGACAGCGATAAATATGCTCTGCGTTTGGTAAAAGAAGCGGGTGTGGACACGACCATTACCTTTACGAACGCATCCGGCGGCACAATTTCTACAAATGCCGCCAATGCTCTGGTTTTAGCAGGTTTCAATGGTGTTAATGATAATGTGACATTCAGCAATGAAGGCACTATTTCGGCCACGCAAGACAATGCTGTTGACTTGAGCAATTCAAATTTTTCAACTCTCAGCAATAGCGGTTCTATCACCGCAGGCGGCAATTACGCCCTCTTGCTTGACGGTTTCTCCGGCGCCAGCATGGTGATTTCAAATCTCGGTTCTATCACCGCGGGAACAACCCAACCGGGCAATGCCCCGGCCGCCATTCATGGCGCGTTAGCAGCATCTGTCGATACGATTTCAATCACCACGGGCGCATCATCCACCATCAGTTCGGTCGGCAATGCTTTAGCCAATGGCGATGCCAATAGCGGAGGGGCAATATTTTTGGACGCCGATTCCGCCAGTTTCACTTTAAACAATAGCGGTTCGATAAGTGTCGGCACGGAAGCGACATCGACCGCTGCGGTGGTCGAAGGCAATAACGCCATTCGCATTACCGATATTGGCGATAATGCCGTCAGCCTGACAAACGCCTCGACAGGCACCATTAAGGCGGTTGGCGATGGGGCGATTTACCTGAAAGGCGATAGCGCAGATATAACCGCCATCACGCTGGATAATAGCGGCACGATTACGGCCGATAATGCGGTGCTTTTGTTCGAAGAGGCGGTCGGTGCGACGACGTCCATCACCAATAGCGGCACCATGACGGCCACGGATAGCGGGGCCGACCATCTTATCAATCTCACCAATGTCTCGGCTGACTTTTCCTTGGCCAATAGCGGGGTCATCGAAAGTGCCGGCAGCCGGGCCGTTTATGTTGATATGAATAATGCATCTTTGGTCAGCAACGATATGGTGGTGTTCCACAACCAATCGGGCGGACGCATTGACGCTGATAGCGAGACGGTGACATTGCTCGACATTAATGAGCAGGTGAATTTCGACAACAATGGAACCATTCGCGCAATAAACGGCGCTTCGGCTGTCAGCTTTTCAGCTATTGGCAACCATCAGGTGGATTTCAATAATAATGCCGGTGGCACCATCAGCGCATCCGGCAATGGCGCTGTATCGCTCTCCGGTTTTGAGGCTTTGTTGAACCTCATCAATGCCAATACCGCCACTATTTCCGCCGCCAATGAGACGGTTGTTTTGGCACCATCGACCAATAATGCCCGTCTCAATTTTGCCAATAGCGGCACGATTTCCGCCAGCTCTTCTTCAGCCAATCACGTGCTGCGCTTCACCGGCTTTGGCGGTGAGTTGGCAATAGAAAATACAGCCACCGGCACGATTTCATCAAATGGCAGCAACGCCATTTATGCTGACCACCAATTGGAAACCCCATCGCTTGATTTCGACAATCTTGGCACCATCAGTGCCCGTAGTGGAGATGCTGTGATTTTGTCGGGCCCCACCGATTCTGTGAATGTGGTCAATAGCGGCACAATTGAGGTGACGGCGGGCAATACGGCATTTTCAACTTGGGGCGGCAATGAAACCGTGTTCAGCAATAGTGGGCGCATTGAAGCAAGCGGCACGCATGCGGTGCGCTTCAGCAATTTCGTTGTTGATGCGGCAACCCCGGCACCGCAATTCACCAATACGGCAACCGGCATTATTCGCGCGGCTTCCGATGCTTTTGAAGCCGATATCGGGGCGGCAACCGGACAAATTTATACGCTCAATAATGCCGGCTTAATTATTGCCGATAATGGCGCCCATGCCGTCAATATGAGCGGCGCCGAAGCAGCCATTACCAATAGCGGCATTATCAGCGCCACGGCATCCCCTGCGATTTTGGTCGGCGCGTCTTCGGTTATCAGTATTTCAGGTTCGGTTTTGGCGGGTGGGGCTAACCCTGTTGCCATTGCCTTGGAGGGGCGTGGATCAACCGTCAATTTGTCCGATGGCGCGATTATTGCCGGCACAATCGCCCCATTGGATACGGCAACGAATTACACGGAAGAGCAAAAGCACAGGGTCAATGTAAGCGGTGTAAACAATGCCAGTTATTATTACGAGTTTCCGACCGGGCAATTCCGGTTCTTTTTGAACAATGTCGAGAAAACAGACGGCAGCGGGTTTTCCCCGGCCACGACAAATTTGCACGCAGTGCCGCTTATTCATGCCCACCATGCCCAAGGCACGCGAAATATCTGGCGTCGTTTGGGACGTTTCAACGATAAAGGCGGCTTTCGCTCATTTGCCTTTGCCGATGAGTTGGAAAATGAGCGCCGCACTGACCGTGAGTTTACTCTGGAGGGCGACCGCTCGGGGGTCGTGCAGACTTTTCAGCAATCCATTTTTGGCTGGTTTGAGGCTGAGCTTATTCTGACGGCGCAAGAAAGCTCTTTCGAGCTTGATAATAATACCTTCACTTTTGATAAGAGCTATCAAGGTGTCGGTCTGGGGTTCAGCGATTTATTGGCCTTTGGCCCGTTCTCTTTCTCGGCCATGGCGCTCACAGGTATCGGCCAAACCGATATGTCACGGCTTGTATTGTCCAATACGGTCAGCAGCGGTCGCTTCAACCTCGAATCCTCTTTCGATACAATCTATCTTGATGCCGCTTTTGAGGCGCTGTTTGATATGCGTATTTGGGGCAAAAAGGGACGGCTGACGCGGCGCAACCCATATCGGATAAATCTGGAACTTGGCCTTGGCGGTTCTCTGCATAATGAGAATAATGATAGCTATAATGAACAAACTTATATTTCAGCCGCCGATAGCGATTTGCAATCCACCTCGGTCGGTGGGCGTCTGAAGTTTGAATATGAACGCTATAATCCTTATTCGCGCAAAAACATTCGCGGCTTTCTTGAACTGGAACATAATGTTTTCGACACCGGGTCAGGGCTTGATTTTTCATATTCTGTCGAGGGGGCTGCACAATCGGCTTCAATTGATATGGCGGCTGTTGCGCTCAGTTCAATTGCGCTTGGTGTCGATTACGAAGTCAATGATGACATCACCGCAAATTTCAGCTTAAAGAGCGTCACCGGCGATGATGACAGTGACGGAAATTCTGTGGCTCTGGCGCTGAAATGGCGCTTCTAAACGGACGTTGACAAATGGACGCATTGTCCATTTTGGGGCGGAAAACGGCCAAGAAAAATGCCATAAAAAAGAGCCTGAATTGCTATTGCAAACCACCGAAGGGTCACTATACTCCGCGCCAATAAGGCGAGTCTTTCAGGCCTTATTGGCCGCTAAATCGAAAGAGCTAACGCGATGCATGATTTGCTAGTCAGTTACTATCCGATACTCATTTTCATGGGTCTTTCCGCTGTCATAACTGCTGCTCTTTTGCTTGTTCCCGCGCTCGTCGCGCCGTCCAATCCGGACCCTGAAAAAAACGCCCCTTATGAGTGCGGTTTTGAAGCCTTTGACGATGCGCGCATGAAGTTTGATGTGAAGTTTTATCTGGTCGCCATTTTGTTCATTATTTTTGACCTTGAAGTGGCCTTTCTTTTCCCTTGGGCTGTCGCCTTTGGCGATGTCGGGCTTTTTGGGTTCTGGTCCATGATGTTCTTTCTGGCCGTGCTCACCATCGGCTTTGCCTATGAGTGGCGCAAAGGCGCCCTTGATTGGGATTAGGAGCGCGCCATGTCAGACCAAGATCTCAGTCACTTAAAGAAAAACCTGCCGGCCCCGATGGCCGATCCGTATTATGAGCAGGTTTCAGACCAGCTGGCCGATAAAGGCTTTGTGTTGGCTTCGTCAGAAGATTTGATTAATTGGGCGCGCACCGGTTCGCTGCACTGGATGCTGTTTGGCCTTGCCTGTTGCGCCGTTGAGATGATGCATATTCAAATGCCACGCCTCGATATTGAGCGCTATGGCGTCGCCCCGCGCGCCAGCCCGCGCCAATCTGATGTGATGATTGTTGCCGGCACGCTGACCAATAAAATGGCGCCGGCGCTGCGTAAGGTTTATGACCAAATGCCCGAGCCACGGTATGTCATCTCTATGGGATCATGCGCCAATGGCGGCGGCTATTATCATTATTCTTATTCCGTCGTGCGCGGCTGTGACCGCGTTGTGCCGGTTGATGTTTACGTACCGGGCTGCCCGCCAACGGCGGAAGCTTTGTTTTACGGTATTTTGCTGCTGCAAAAGAAAATCCGTCGCACCGGCACGATTGAACGGTAGGGCGCAATATGACGGATTTACAAAACCTCGCTGAGCATATTGCTGCCGGTCTTGGAGACAAGCTGGCCGGTCACGCTATGCATTTTGGCGAACTGACTTTGGACGTAAACCCCGGCAACATCGAGCCCGTATTGCGCTTTTTGCGTGATGATCCGGCCTGTGCTTTCACCCAGTTAATGGATTTATGTGGCGCTGACTACCCAAATCGTCCTTTGCGGTTTGATGTCGTCTATCACTTGCTTTCCATGACCCAAAATTGTCGTATTCGCGTCAAGCTGCAAGCCGGTGAAGAGACACAAGTGCCGAGTGTGACGGGTCTCTTTGACGTCGCCAATTGGTATGAGCGCGAAGCCTTCGATATGTATGGCATTTTGTTTTCCGGCCATCCTGATTTGCGCCGTCTGCTGACCGATTACGGCTTTGAGGGTTATCCGCTGCGCAAAGACTTTCCGCTGACCGGCCATGTTGAAGTGCGCTATTGCGATGACAGCAAAAAAGTCATTCAAGAGCCGGTTTCACTGGTGCAAGAATTTCGTGATTTCGATTTTGAAAGCCCGTGGGAAGGTGCGCAGGCCGCCGGTCTGCTGCCGGGCGATGAAAAAGCCGAACAAGACGGGCAGGAGGGTTAACGATGTCGCAAGTCACTCAAAACCCCGATGATGACCGCAAATTTACCATTAATTTCGGCCCGCAGCATCCGGCCGCGCATGGTGTGCTGCGTCTGGTGATGGATTTGGACGGCGAGCGCGTGGAGCGCGTTGACCCGCATATCGGCCTGCTGCATCGTGGCACGGAAAAGCTGATTGAGCATAAAACCTATTTGCAAAGCGTGCCGTATTTTGACCGTCTTGATTATGTTTCGCCGATGAATCAGGAGCACGCTTTTGCCTTGGCGGTCGAGCGTATGCTGGGCATTGAAGTGCCCAAGCGCGGGCAATATATCCGCATGCTGTATTGCGAGATTGGCCGCATTCTCAATCATTTGATGAATGTCTGCACGCAAGCGCTTGATGTCGGTGCGCTGACCCCGATTACATGGGGCTTTGAAGAACGCGAAAAGCTGATGATTTTTTATGAGCGTGCTTGCGGAGCGCGGCTTCACGCCGCTTATTTCCGCCCCGGTGGTGTGCATCAGGATTTGCCGCAAGATTTGCTCGACGATATTGACGCGTTTTGCGACCACTTCCTCACCGTGCTTGACGATATTGAAGGTCTTCTGACCAATAGCCGTATCTTTAAACAGCGCAATGTCGATATCGGCGTTGTGACACAAGAAGATGTGATGAATTGGGGCATGAGCGGCGTGATGGCGCGCAGTGCCGGTTTGGCTTGGGATTTGCGTCGCAGCCAGCCTTATGAGGCTTATAACGACATGGAATTTTCCGTGCCGGTCGGCAAAAACGGCGACTGCTATGATCGTTATGTGATGCGTATGGACGAGATGCGCGAGAGCGTGAAAATCATGCGCCAGTGCATCGCCAATATGCCCGACGGGCCGGTGTCGTCGCAGGACGGCAAAATCGTGCCGCCGAAACGCGCTGAGATGAAGCAATCCATGGAAGCGCTGATTCACCATTTCAAACTTTACACGGAAGGCTATCACGTGCCGGAAGGCGAAGTTTACGCTGCCGTGGAAGCGCCGAAAGGCGAGTTTGGCGTTTATCTGGTCGGCGATGGCTCCAATAAGCCCTATCGCTGCAAAATTCGTGCGCCGGGCTTTGCCCATTTGCATGCGCTGGATTATTTGAGCCGCGACCATATGCTGGCCGATGTGTCAGCCATTCTCGGCTCGCTGGATATTGTATTTGGGGAGGTTGACCGATGAGTGTGCGCCGCCTCAATGAAGAACAGCCGAGCGAATTTGCTTTCACGCCCGAAAATATAAGCTGGGCCGAAGGCCAAATTGCCAAATATCCTGAGGGCCGCCAAGCCAGCGCAATCATTCCACTTTTATGGCAAGCGCAAAAGCAAGCGGGCGGCTGGCTGCCCGAGCCTGCCATTCGCCATGTCGCTGATATGTTGGACATGCCTTACATCCGCGCCCTCGAAGTGGCGACTTTTTACACCATGTTCAATCTCTCGCCGGTCGGTGAGCATTTTGTGCAGCTTTGCGGCACAACCCCGTGCTGGCTGCGCGGCGCTGATGATTTGAAAGATGTGTGCCGTAAAGTGATTGGTGAGCAGGGTGATATAACCGAAGACGGTAAGCTGAGTTGGCTTGAAGTCGAATGCCTCGGTGCCTGTGTTAATGCGCCCATGGTGCAGATTAATGATGATTTTTACGAAGACCTGACGGCTGAGAAGTTCGAGCAGATTCTGAATGATTTGCGTCAGGGAAATGAAGTCGCGACCGGTCCGCAGAACAGTCGTCGCGCGTCGGAGCCTGAAGGTGGCTTAACCGTTTTGAAGGGTGACAAATAATGCTGCGCGATGAAGATCGGATTTTTCAGAATATTTACGGCTTTGAAGGGGCGGATTTGATCTCGGCCAAAGCCCGTGGTGACTGGGACAATACCGCCGAGCTGATTAAAAAAGGCCGCGATTGGGTGATTGAGGAAGTCAAAGCCTCCGGTTTGCGCGGACGCGGCGGTGCGGGTTTCCCGACCGGTCTGAAATGGTCGTTCATGCCGAAAGAAAGCGATGGCCGTCCGCATTATCTGGTCGTCAATGCCGATGAGTCCGAGCCGGGCACATGTAAAGACCGCGATATTATGCGCCATGAACCGCATAAGCTGCTGGAAGGTTGTTTGCTGGCCGGTTTCGCCATGGGCGCGCATGCTTGTTATATTTATGTGCGCGGCGAGTTTATCCGCGAGCGCGAAGCTCTGCAGCGTGCCGTTGATGAAGCCTATGAAGCCGGATTGCTCGGCAAAAACGCTGCCGGTTCGGGTTGGGATTACGACATTTACGTGCATCACGGGGCGGGCGCTTATATTTGCGGCGAAGAAACCGCGCTGATTGAAAGCCTTGAGGGCAAAAAAGGCCAGCCGCGTTTGAAGCCGCCTTTCCCCGCCAATATGGGCCTGTATGGCTGCCCGACCACGGTGAACAATGTCGAAAGCATTGCCGTTGCACCGACCATTTGCCGCCGAGGTGGTAGCTGGTTCGCCGGATTGGGGCGTGAAGGCAATACCGGCACCAAACTGTTTTGCATTTCCGGTCACGTCAATAATCCTTGCAATGTTGAGGAAGAAATGGGCATTCCGCTGAAGGAATTGCTTGAGAAACACGCCGGTGGCGTGCGCGGCGGTTGGGATAATTTGCTGGCCGTCATTCCGGGCGGCTCTTCCGTGCCGCTTTTGCCGAAAGAGATTTGCGACACGGTGCTGATGGATTTCGATAGCTTGAAAGAAGTGCAGTCGGGTCTGGGTACGGCGGCGGTGATTGTCATGGATAAATCGACTGACATTATCAAGGCGATTGCCCGCATCTCGCATTTTTACAAACATGAAAGCTGCGGCCAGTGCACGCCATGCCGTGAGGGCACGGGCTGGATGTGGCGCGTCTTGGAGCGCATGGCGGCAGGCCGCGCCCAGCCGAAAGAAATCGATATGCTGCTGCAAGTGACCAAACAAATTGAAGGTCACACGATTTGTGCCTTGGGCGATGCTGCCGCTTGGCCTGTGCAAGGGCTTATTCGCCATTTCCGTCCGGTGATTGAAGAGCGTCTGGCCAATGGCCCGATGCAGGAGGCTGCCGAATAATGAGTGATAAGCTGAAAGTCACTGTTGACGGCATTGAGGTTGAGGTCGAAGCCGGCACAACCATTATGCAGGCGTGTGAAGAAGCAGGTGCTGAAATTCCGCGCTTTTGTTATCACGAGCGCCTGTCGGTTGCCGGTAATTGCCGCATGTGTCTGGTCGAAGTTGAAAACGCACCCAAGCCGGTTGCGTCATGCGCCATGCCGGTCGCGCCCGATATGGTGGTCAGCACCACCTCCGACACGGTGAAAACCGCGCGCGAAGGGGTGATGGAATTTCTGCTTATCAACCATCCGCTCGATTGCCCGATTTGCGACCAGGGCGGCGAGTGCGATTTGCAAGACCAAGCGCTCGGCTTTGGTGGTGACGCCAGCCGCTTTGAAGACAATAAACGCGCCGTTGAAAACAAGAATATGGGGCCGCTTGTCAAAACCATTATGACGCGCTGCATTCATTGCACACGCTGTGTGCGTTTCGCGCAAGAAGTCGCTGGCGTGCCGGAAATCGGTGCTATCGGTCGCGGCGAAGATATGGAAATCACCACCTATCTGGAAGCCTCGCTGGACAGTGAACTGTCCGGCAATGTGATTGACCTATGCCCGGTCGGTGCGCTGACCTCGCGGCCTTATGCCTTTACAGCGCGGCCATGGGAGTTGCGCAAAACCGAAACCATTGATGTGATGGATGCGCTGGGCAGCAATATTCGCGTTGATATGCGTGGCCGTGAAGCCATGCGCATCATGCCGCGCAATCATGATGACGTGAACGAAGAATGGCTGTCGGATAAGTCACGCTTTGTATGGGATGGGCTGAACACGCAACGCCTCGACCGCCCGTTTATTCGCCGCGACGGCAAGCTGGTGCCTGCCAGTTGGGACGAGGCTTTTGATTTGGTCGAAAGCAAATTAAAAGGCAAAGGTGACAAAACGGCGGCGATTGCCGGTGATTTGGTATGCGCCGAAGGTCAATTTGCCTTAAAGGGGTTGATGGACGCGCTCGAGAGCCCGCATGTCGATTGCCGCCAAGACGGCGCGAAAATCTCCGGCCCGCGCGGCAATTATCTGTTCAATGCAAGCATTGCGGGTATTGAAGAAGCCGATGCGCTCTTGCTTATCGGCAGCAATCCGCGGCTCGAAGCGCCTGTTCTCAATGCGCGTATCCGCAAGCGCTATCTCGCAGGCAATTTCCCAATCGCGTCTATCGGTGAGGCGGTTGACCTGACCTATAAGGCCGAGTTTATCGGCGCAGGTGCCGACACGCTGGCCGATTTGCTGGCCGGTAAGCAGAGTTTTGCCGATACGCTGAAAAATGCTGAAAACCCGATGATTATTGTCGGGCAGGGCGCTTTGACCCGTGACGATGGCGCAGCCGTTCTGGCCTCGGCCATTGAATTGGCTGAAAAAACCGGGGCCAGCTTCAATATGCTGCATACGGCGGCGGCGCGCGTTACCGGTCTTGACTTGGGTCTCGTGCCCGGCGAGGGCGGTTTTGATGTTGCGGCCATGCAAGAAGCGGCACAAAGCGGCGCGCTTGAAAATGTCATTCTTTACGGCGCTGATGAAATTGCCGGTGCTTCTTTGGGTGAGGCCTTTGTCGTTTATATCGGCAGTCATGGCGATCGCGGCGCGCATCGCGCTGACGTTATTTTGCCGGCCGCCGCTTATACGGAAAAACAAGCGACTTATGTGAATACGGAAGGGCGCCCGCAAATGACCGAACAAGCGGCGACTCCGCCCGGTGAAGCGCGGGAAGATTGGAAGATTTTCCGCGCCTTGTCAGCCCGCCTCGACGTCACTTTGCCATATGACAATCTTAACGAATTGCGTGTTGCCATGTATGAAGCCGCGCCGCATCTGGCGCAGCTTGACGAGATTGTTTCTGCCGATGCACCGCAAGCGCCGTCGCATGATGGCCTTGGTGCGGCGACCTTCACCTATGCGGTGAGCGATTTCTATTTCACCAATCCGATTGCCCGCGCTTCCGCCATTATGGCTGATTGCGCCAAGGCAAAAGGCGCGCGCAGCGACGCAGAAGGAACCGGAACCGATGGATAGTGTGTTTTTTGACACTTATGTCTGGCCGGCCTTAATTGTAACGGCGCATTCGCTGGCCATTATTTTGGCGCTGCTGGTGTCGCTGGCTTTCTTTATGTTGGCAGACCGCAAAATTTGGGCGGCTGCGCAATTGCGCAAAGGGCCGACCATGGTCGGGCCGTTCGGTTTGCTGCAAAGTTTTGCCGATATTTTGAAATATTTGCTGAAGGAAATCATCATTCCGACGACGGCCAATAAGCCGGTCTTTATTCTCGCGCCCTTTGTCACCATGTTTTTGGCGCTGTCGGGCTGGGCGGTTATTCCGGTCAATGAGGGCTGGGCGGTGGCCGATATTAATGTCGGCATTCTGTATATTTTCGCCATTTCATCGCTTGGCGTGTATGGCGTGATTATGGGTGGTTGGGCTTCCAACTCGAAATATCCGTTCTTGGGCGCACTGCGCTCGGCGGCGCAAATGGTCTCTTATGAAGTGTCCATCGGGCTGGTGATTATCACCGTATTGCTCTGCGTCGGTTCGTTGAATTTGACCGATATTGTGCTGGCACAAGAAACCGTCTGGTTTGCCGTGCCGCTCTTTCCGATGTTTGTCGTCTTCTTTATCTCGGCATTGGCCGAGACCAATCGACCGCCTTTCGACCTGCCGGAAGATGAAAGCGCGCTGGTTGCCGGTTTTATGACCGAATATTCCTCGACGCTTTATGTGGTGTTCATGATTGGCGAATTGGCAAATATTGTTTTGATGTGCGCCATGTGCACGATTTTGTTCCTCGGTGGCTGGCTGCCGCCTGTCGATGTTGCGCCGTTTAATTGGGTGCCGGGCGTGGTCTGGTTCATTTTGAAAATGGGCTTGATGTTCTTCATGTTCGCCATGACCAAAGTCATCGTACCGCGCTATCGCTATGACCAGTTAATGCGTTTGGGCTGGAAAGTGTTTCTGCCACTGACGCTGGCTTGGGTCGTGCTGACCGCCGGCTTCCTGCAATATTTCGGCATGGCTTCATAGGAGACGCAAATGGCTTGGTTAGACCGCACCGCTCGCTCATTGTTTCTCGCTGAATTTGTCGGCGCGCTGAAACTGGCCATGGGCTATTTCTTTGGTCGCAAAGCGACCATCAATTACCCTTATGAAAAAGGCCCGCTATCCCCACGCTTTCGCGGTGAACACGCGCTGCGCCGCTATCCGAACGGGCAAGAGCGCTGCATTGCTTGCAAATTATGCGAGGCAATCTGCCCCGCGCAAGCCATCACCATTGAGGCGGGTCCGCGCAATAATGACGGCACACGCCGCACTGTACGCTATGACATTGATATGGTGAAATGCATTTACTGCGGTTTTTGCCAAGAGGCCTGTCCGGTTGATGCGATTGTCGAGGGGCCGAATTTTGAGTTCGCGACTGAGACGCGCGAAGAGCTGATTTACGACAAAGAAAAACTGCTGGCCAATGGCGACCGCTGGGAAGTCGAGATTGCCAAGAATATCGAATTGGACGCGCCTTACCGGTAGAACATTATGACACTTACTTCACTCGCCTTTTACTTATTCGCGACAGTCGCGGTTGCCAGTTCTTTTATGGTCATCGCATCGCGCAATCCGGTTTATTCGGTGCTGTTCCTCATTCTGACCTTTTTCAACTCGGCTGGCCTCTTTGTGCTGTTGGGGGCTGAATTTCTGGCGCTTATCCTCGTCGTCGTTTATGTCGGCGCGGTCGCTGTATTGTTCCTGTTTGTCGTGATGATGCTGGATATTGATTTCGCCGAATTGAGCGAGGGCTTTCTGCAATATATGCCCATTGGGGCAACGGTCGGGCTGATATTGCTGCTTGAATTGCTGCTGGTATTTGGCGCGTCATCATCTTTGGTCGATGCCAACCCGTTGCCGCAAGCAACGCCGGAGGGTATGACCAATGCCGAGGCGTTGGGGCGCGTGCTTTACACGGAATATGTTTATTTCTTCCAAGCGGCAGGGGCGATTTTATTGGTTGCCATGATTGGCGCAATTGTGCTGACGCTGGTGCCCTCAAACAATCCGAAAAAACAAAATATCGCCAACCAGACGGCGCGCACGCGCGACGAAGCGACTGAGAATGTCGATATTGAGCCGGGGCAGGGGATCTGAAGATGATTGGATTGACACATTATCTGACGCTGGCCGCGATTATTTTCACCATTGGCGTGTTCGGCATTTTCCTGAACCGCAAAAACGTCATCATTATTCTCATGTCGATTGAGTTGATGCTGCTGGCGGTGAACATCAATCTTGTCGCTTTTTCGGCGTATCTCGGCGATTTGATCGGGCAGATATTTGCGCTGCTGGTGCTTACCGTTGCCGCCGGTGAAGCGGCCATCGGCCTTGCCATTTTGGTGGTGTATTTCCGCAATCGCGGCGGCATTGCCGTTGAAGATGTCAGTCAGATGAAGGGCTAACCGAATGAGCACCTATCACGCCATTGTCTTTTTTCCGCTTATCGGTGCGGCCATTGCCGGGCTTTTCGGGCGCGTTATCGGCGACCGTGCGGCTGAATATGTAACCACCGGCCTGCTGATTTTGTCGGCCATATTGTCATGCATATCGCTGATTAATGTCGGCCTCGCCGGTGACACGCAAAAAGTCATGGTGCTGGATTGGATAAGGTCAGGCGGGTTGGATATTGATTGGGTGTTGCGCATCGACACGCTGACTGCGGTCATGCTTGTTGTTGTCACCGGCGTGTCCTCATTGGTGCATGTTTATTCCATCGGCTATATGAGCCACGACCCGCACCGCGCGCGCTTTTTCGCTTATCTGTCGCTGTTTACGTTCATGATGCTGATGCTGGTCACGGCGGATAACTTTCTGCAGCTGTTCTTCGGTTGGGAAGGTGTGGGCCTGGCCTCTTATCTGCTTATCGGCTTTTGGTTCAAAAAAGCCTCGGCCAATGCCGCCGCCATTAAGGCTTTTGTCGTCAATCGCGTAGGCGATTTCGGCCTTATTCTCGGCATGGCAGCGATTTATTTCTCTGTCGGTTCGTTGCAATTTGATGCAGTGTTCGCTTCTGCCGAAGCATTGGCGGGCGGGCAGTTTGACTTCCTCGGCATGACCGTGCCGATGCTGACCACCATTTGCTTGCTGCTGTTTATGGGCGCGATGGGCAAGTCGGCGCAGTTTTTGCTGCACACATGGCTGCCCGATGCGATGGAAGGCCCGACCCCTGTCTCGGCGCTTATTCACGCCGCCACCATGGTCACGGCCGGTGTCTTTCTGGTTGCGCGTTGTTCACCACTTTTCGAATTGTCGCCGACGGCGCTCAATGTGGTGATTGTCGTCGGCGCGCTAACCGCCTTTTTCGCCGCCACGGTCGGTTTGGTGCAAAATGACATTAAGCGGGTGATTGCTTATTCAACCTGCTCGCAACTGGGCTATATGTTTGTCGGGCTGGGTATTGGCGCTTATCAAGCAGCCATGTTCCATCTTTTCACTCATGCGTTTTTCAAGGCTTTGTTGTTCCTCGGGGCAGGGTCGGTCATTCATGCCATGGGCGATGAACAGGATATGCGGAAAATGGGCGGTCTGCGTCAGCTTATTCCCGCCACCTTTCTGATGATGTTTATCGGCACGATTGCGCTGACCGGTTTTCCGCTCACCGCAGGTTATTATTCCAAAGACGCGATTATTGAGGGCGCATTTGCAGCCAGCGCCGCGCCGCATATGTTTGCTTTTGTGCTGTTGGCGGTCGCCGCTTTCTTCACTTCTTTTTACAGCTGGCGTTTGATGTTCATGACATTTTTCGGCACAGCGCGCTGCTCCAATGAAACTTTGAGTCATGTGCATGAAAGCCCGCCCGTCATGCTGATACCGTTGGTTATTCTGTCCTTCGGTGCACTGTTTGCCGGTGCGGTTTTCGCCGGATTATTTGTTGGTGGCGAACAAACCGGTTTCTGGGCCGGGTCGATTTTCACCGCTGCCGACAATCAGATTCTCGTCGAATTGAAACAAGTGCCGGGCTGGGTTGTGTTGAGCCCACTCATCATGATGATTTCCGGCTTTGTGCTGGCTTGGGTGATGTATATTTTCCGCCCTGCATGGCCCGGCGAAATCGCTGAGCAGCATGATTTGGTTTACAAATTCCTGCTCAATAAATGGTATTTCGACGAAATTTACGACTTCATTTTCGTGCGCCCCGCCAAATGGCTGGCACGCCTGTTCTGGAAGGGGGGCGACGGCTATGTCATTGACGGCTTCGGCCCTGACGGCATTGCCGCCAATGTGTTGCGCGTCACGCGCCGCATGGTCGCCCTGCAAACCGGCTATGTCTATCATTATGCTTTTGTCATGTTGTTGGGTGTCGCGGGCTTTGTTAGCTGGCTGATGTTGACGGGAGGCCTGTCATGACCGATTGGCCGCTGCTTTCAACCATCACCTTTTTGCCGCTACTTGGCGCTTTGTTTATTCTGCTGGTGCGCGGCGATGAAGAAACCATTGCCGCCAATTCGCGCGCGGTCGCGCTTTGGACGACCGTTGTCACGCTTATTTTGAGCCTGTTCATGATTAGCCGCTTTGACGGCAGTTCGGCTGATTTCCAATTTGTCGAGCGCGCCTCTTGGCTGCTACCCGGGATTGATTATGCGATGGGCGTTGACGGTATATCCGTATTGTTTGTCTTGCTGACCACCGCTTTGATACCGCTATGCATTCTCGCCAGCTGGCATGCCATTCAAACGCGCGTGCGCGAATATATGCTGGCTTTTTTGGTGCTTGAAACGCTGATGATTGGCGTCTTCTGCGCCATGGACATTATTCTCTTCTACCTCTTCTTTGAGGGTGGCCTTATCCCGATGTTCCTGATTATTGGTGTGTGGGGCGGGGCGCGGCGCATTTATGCCAGCTTCAAATTCTTCCTCTATACGCTTATCGGCTCAGTACTGATGCTGTTGGCCATTCTCTATATGTATTGGCAAACCGGCACGACTTATATTCCTGACCTGATGGCGCATGGTTTTGATGCCTCGGTGCAAACATGGTTATGGCTGGCTTTCTTTGCCAGCTTCGCCGTGAAAATGCCGATGTGGCCGGTGCATACTTGGTTGCCCGATGCTCATGTTGAAGCGCCGACAGCAGGCTCGGTCATTCTGGCCGGTGTTTTGTTGAAAATGGGCGGTTATGGCTTTTTGCGCTTCTCGCTACCCATTTTCCCCATTGCCTCCGACTTTTTCGCGCCAATGGTTTTCGCCATGAGCGCCATTGCCATTGTCTACACATCACTGGTTGCTTTCGCGCAAGAAGATATGAAAAAGCTGATTGCCTATTCATCGGTCGCGCATATGGGCTTTGTGACCATGGGTATTTTCGCTGCCACAACGCAAGGCGTGCAGGGCGCGGTGTTTCAAATGTTGTCGCATGGCTGGATTTCAGGTGCTTTGTTCCTCTGCGTCGGGGTGGTTTATGACCGCATGCACACGCGCGAAATAGCTGCTTATGGTGGCCTCGCCAATCGTATGCCGGTTTACGCCACGCTGTTCATGCTGTTCACCATGGCCAATGTCGGGCTGCCCGGCACTTCCGGCTTTGTTGGTGAGTTTTTGACGATTTTGGGCACGTTTCAGGTCAGCACGTGGACGGCCATGTTTGCTGCCAGCGGAGTTATTTTCTCCGCCGTTTATGCGTTGTCGCTCTATCGTCGCGTGACCTTTGGGCAGATTGAACATGAGGGGTTGCAGCAAATCGCCGATATGGATCGCCGCGAGATTTTCATTATCGCGCCGCTGGCTGTTGCGACCATATTGTTCGGTTTCTGGCCGATGCCAATATTGGAGCTGACCGCACCGTCGATTGATGCGTTGGTTGCTGCCTATCAAGAAGCGCTGGCGGCGCATTATGGGGGGACGCAATAATGCTGAATAATCTGGCCCTCATTCTTCCTGAATTGATTTTGTTCATCGGCGCGATGGGCTTATTGATGATTGGCGCATTTTCCAAAACCGATGCAACACGCACGGTTGATTTAGGCGCTGTCGCCATATTGGCATTGGCCGCCGCCGCCGCAGGTAGCTATGCCACCGATGCACCGGCCACCGCCTTTAACGGCGCGTTTATCATGGACAGCTTTACATCGCTGATGAAAGTGCTGACCTTTATCGCCACCGCTATTGCTATTTTGATGTCGCAAAGCTTTTTGAAGCTCGAAAAATTGGCGCGCTTTGAATATGCCGTGCTGCTTTTGCTGGCTGCCGCCGGTATGGGTATGATGATTTCGGCCAATGATTTAATCGCGCTTTATATGGGCATTGAATTGCAAAGCCTCGCGCTTTATGTCGTTGCCGCCATTAATCGCGATAGCTTGCGCTCAACCGAAGCGGGCTTGAAATATTTTGTGCTCGGCGCTTTGTCCTCGGGCATGTTGCTCTATGGCGCCTCATTAATTTACGGCTTTTCCGGCTCGACCAATTTCAACGACATTGCCGCCGCTTTCCAACCGCAAGACGTGCAACTACCGATGGCGCAAGTGCTGGGGCTGGTCTTCTTGCTGGCCGGTTTGGCGTTCAAAATTTCTGCCGTGCCGTTCCATATGTGGACGCCCGATGT
>Ga0181568_10000720_pt1 | contig 29873 bp, 30 predicted proteins | sample 101ome_20_FD_133758 | JGI IMG/M metagenome (GOLD analysis project Ga0181568, IMG submission 133758) | Coastal salt marsh microbial communities from the Groves Creek Marsh, Skidaway Island, Georgia - 101404AT metaG (megahit assembly) | ecosystem: Environmental > Aquatic > Marine > Intertidal...
AAACTTATATACACTGCGATACATTAAAAACTTTATAAATCACAATAATTGTATATAAGTTTATATGGTATCAATAAAAGAAGCTTTAACCTTTGATGATGTTTTAATACTTCCACGCTTTTCATCAATTCTTCCCTCAAATACTGATTTAAGCTTAAAACTTACAAATAATATAAAACTAAAAGTACCATTTTTATCTTCAGCAATGGATACAGTAACCGAAAGTAGTATGGCCATAGCTATGGCTCAAGAGGGTGGGATAGGAATTATTCATCGAAATTTAAATATACAAAATCAGTCATCAGAAGTAAAAAAAGTTAAAAATAAAAAATTATTAGTTGGAGCAGCAGTAGGCACGAACAAAGAAGATTTTGAAAGAGCCAAAGCATTAATAGATAGCGGAGCAGATCTAATCGTGATTGATACTGCTCATGGCCACAGCGAAAAAGTTTTAAAAATTTTGTCAAAATTAAAAAAAATTAAAAGTAAAATCCCTTTCTGTGTAGGAAATATTGCAACAGGAGAAGCTGCAAAAAAATTATATAATTCAGGAGCTGATATAATAAAGGTCGGGATTGGCCCAGGATCTATTTGCACTACAAGAATGGTAGCTGGGATTGGAGTGCCTCAAATTTCTGCAATCTTGGATGTAAAAAAAGCATTAAATAAAAAAGATATTAAAATAATCTCTGATGGGGGAATAAAATTTTCTGGTGATATTGCGAAAGCTTTGGCAGCAGGAGCAGATGCAATAATGATGGGGTCTATTTTTGCTGGCACAGATGAAAGTCCAGGTAAAAAATTTAAAAGTGGAGGAAAAATATTTAAGCAATACAGAGGAATGGGATCTATAGGCGCTATGTCTGCTGGCTCAGCAAATAGGTACTTCCAAAGTAATTTTAAAGATAAATCTAAGTTTGTGCCAGAGGGTGTCGAGGGAAGAGTGGAATACAAAGGAAAGGTATCCAAAATAATTTATCAATTACAGGGCGGATTAAGATCGTCTATGGGTTACATTGGAGCTAAGTCTTTAAAAGAGATTAACAAAAGAGCAAAATTTGTTAAAATTACCAAAGCAGGTTTTTATGAAAGTATGGTACATAGCGTAGAGGTAACTCAAAAATCAATAAATTATAGATTATGAAAATTGTAGTTTTTAAATTTACATTAATTTTTTTTCTCTTAATAAATTTCTTACATGCTAAGCCTGATTATTTTAATGAAGGGGTAAACTTATATAAAAAAGAAAAATTCAAAGAAGCTCAATTTAAGTTTGAACAAGAAATTGTTTTCAATCCAAAAAGTGAGTTATCATATTTATATTTATCAAAAATTTTTAATAAATTTGATAAAAAAGTCTTAGAGGAACAAAATTTAAATACAGTAATGTTGCTTAACCCAAAAAATGAGGAAGCCATATATAACCTAGCTAAACTTAAACTTGCTTCGTCTGACTATGAAAAAAGCAAAGAGCTAAATAAAAGACTTAGTTCAATTTGCAATAAATTTTGCAAAAAAAATAATGAATTAAAAATTGAAATTGAGAATTTATCCAAGAAATAAATGCAATTTCATAAAGAGAGAGAGAAAATATTAATTATTGATTTTGGTTCTCAAGTTACAAAACTAATAGCAAGAAATATTAGAGAGCTAGGAGTTTATTCGGAAATTGTAACTATTAAAAACTTTCAAAAAATCAAAGAATTTCATTTTATAAAAGGAATAATCTTTTCAGGCGGACCATCATCTGTCACTTCAAAAAAATTTCAAACAGTATCAAAAAAAATATTTGAAAAAAATATACCAATTTTAGGTATTTGCTATGGCTTGCAACTTATAGCTAAAATATTTGGAGGTAAAATAAAACCTTCAAGAGGTTCAAGAGAGTTTGGTAGAGCCTATTTAATAAAAAAAAACCCTTCACAACTTACAAAAAATTTCTTTAAAAGAAAAACAACAGTTTGGATGAGCCATGAGGATGCAGTTATCAAATTACCGAAATCTTTTAAAATTATTGCCTCAACTAAAAGTTCAAAACTAACAATAATAGAAAACACTCAAAAAAAAATTTATGGCATACAATTCCATCCTGAAGTAACACACACAGAAAATGGTAAACAAATATTTAAAAATTTTATCTTTTCAATTTGTAAAATTAAGAAAAATTGGAAAGTAAGTTCACAAAAATTAAGACTTATTAATGAGATAAGACAGGAGGTCAAGAATGACAAAGTTATTTGTGCATTGTCTGGTGGGGTAGATAGTAGTGTAGCCGCATTATTAATTAATAAGGCAATAAAAAAAAATCTGATTTGTATAATGGTTGACACAGGATTAATGAGAAAGAATGAATTCAAAAGCTCATTTGATATTTTCAAAAAAAAATATAAATTAAATGTTAAAATAATAAATGCCTCAAAACTTTTTATTAAAAGATTAAAAGGAGTTACGAATCCAGAAAAAAAGAGAAAAATTATTGGAAACTTATTTATTAAGGTTTTTGAAAAAGAAGCAAAAAAATATAATAATATAAAGTATTTAGCTCAAGGAACGCTTTATCCAGACATTATTGAAAGCAGATCTTCTACTGGTAGCAAAACATCCAAAATTAAGTCTCACCATAATGTAGGCGGTTTACCGAAATTAATGAAATTAAAACTTATCGAACCATTAAAGGAATTTTTTAAAGATGAAGTTAGAGTTTTAGGCAAATCATTAAATTTAGTAAATGAAATAAACTATAAACATCCTTTTCCTGGTCCTGGACTAGGTATAAGAATTGTGGGAGAAGTTACTTTAGAAAAAATAAAAACTCTTCAAGAAGCCGATCATATTTATATTGGAGAATTAATTAAAGATAACCTTTATGATAAAATTTGGCAAGCTTACGCTGCTTTACTTCCAGTTAAAACTGTCGGGGTTATGGGAGACTCCAGGACGTATGAAAACATTTGTTTACTCAGAGCTGTTACATCAAGTGATGGTATGACAGCTGATTATTATAATCTTCCAAAGTTTTTTTTAGATAGAATATCTAATAAAATTGTGAATAATGTTAAAGGCATCAATAGAGTTTTGTATGATATAACTTCTAAACCACCTAGCACAATTGAACTAGAATAATGAATTCCAAAATAAAAAAGATTATTTCAAAAAAAAAAATTAAATCGAAATTAGTTTGCTTAACTGCTTACTCCAAAAGCATTGCAAAAGTCTTGGACAAATATTGTGATATTATTTTAGTTGGCGACTCAATGGCAAATGTTCTTTATGGTCACCAAAATACTCATCAAATTAATTTAGACAATATGATACAGCACACTATAAGTGTTAGGAAAGGGGTTAAAAAATCTTTGTTAGTAGTTGATATGCCTAAAGGAAGTTATAACAATCCAAATAAAGCACTTAAAAGTGCTAGGATGATTATGAAAAAAACAAAATGTGATGCAATTAAATTAGAAAACTACAAAAAAAATTATAAAGTGATTGAACTACTGGTTAAAAATAAAATTCCTGTAATGGGTCATATTGGATACACACCACAGTTTAAAAAAAAATTTAGATTAGAAGGACAGTCAAAAAAAGAAATAATTTCTTTACTTAAAGACGCAAAATTAGTTGAAAATGCTGGAGCCTTCTCCATTGTTTTAGAGTGTCTAACTTCACAAGCAGCAAAATTAATTACAAGTAAAACCGATATACCTACAATAGGTATAGGAGCTTCTTCGCATTGCGATGGGCAAATATTAGTTACAGATGACATGCTTGGATTAAGTGGTTTTTATCCAAAATTTGTTAAAAAATATGCTAACTTAAATAGAATAATTGAAAAAGCTATAAAAAAATATACTAGAGACGTTAAATTAGAAAAATTTCCTTCAAATAAAAATTTTTTAAATGGAACAAAACTTAGATAAAAAAAATGAAATTCAAGAAAGGTTAAAAACCTTTTTTAGTAATAATAAAAAAAAATTTATTTTATTAATTATTATCATTTTGATTATTTTCGTCTCTTTTTTTCTCTGGAAAGAAAATCAAAACAAAAAAGATATTTTAATATCTGAAAAATATATAAAAGCTGGTTTATTTTTATCAAACAATAAATTCGAAGAAGCTAAGAATATTTATGAAGATTTGACATTAAGCAACAATAAGTTTTATGCAGTTTTAGCTTTAAATACTATTCTAGAAAAAAATTTAGTTAAAGATAAACAAAAAATATTTAAATATTTCAATAAGGTCGAAAAACTAAACTTGTCAAATGAGCAAAAAGATCTGATAATTTTTAAAAAGGCATTATATTTAATCAAATTAAATGAAAATGATGATGCTAAAGAACTGCTTAATAATTTAATAAACAAAAACTCAAATTTTGAAAGCGTAGCTCAAGAATTAATTTCTGATAAATAATGAAATTATTTTTATCAATAATTATTTCATTTTTTTTATTCAATTGTTCGTTTGATAAAAAAACTGGTATTTGGAAAGATGAAAATAATGATATTAATAACGTAAAAAATGATACTTTAAAAGAATTTAAAAAAATTTCAGCTTCATCTGATATTTACAATAAAAAAATATTTTTAAAACAAAATTCAATTTTTAAAATTTCAAAACCAGTCTCAAATATAGATTGGAATGATATCTTTTATCAAAATAATAATAACTTAACTAATTTTGAGTATAGTAATCTTAATCAAATTATTTTTAAAAGTAAAAAATTGACAAAAAATTTAATAAATAAATATAAATTATATCGTGATGGAAAAATAATTATTAGCGATCTTGAGGGAAACATTGTTGTTTTTTCTATAAATAAAAACAAAGTAGTAGCAAAATTTAATTTTTATAAAAAAAGATTTAAGCGAATTGAAAAAAAAATTAATCTAATTGTAGAAAAAGATATTATTTTTTTAGCTGATAATTTAGGATATGTTTATTCTTATAATTACATAAACCAGAAAATTGTTTGGGCAAAAAACTATAAAGTTCCATTTAGTTCTAATTTAAAAATTTTTAAAAATAACTTAATAGTTTCAGATCAAAATAATCATTTATATATTATTAATAAAAAAAATGGAGATTTGATCAAATTAATACCAACGGAGGAAACTTTGATTAAAAATCAATTCATCAATAGTTTATCAGTTGATGATAGAGGTAATTTATTTTTTTTGAACTCCTTTGGCTCGCTCTATTCAATTGATATAAACACATTAAATATTAATTGGTTTTATAATTTTAATAAATCATTTGACCTATCCCCATCAAATTTATTTATTGGGAATCAAATTATTAACAATGATAAATACGTTATTGTTTCTTCAAAAAATAATACTTTTATAATTGAAGTAAATACAGGTTCGATAGTTAAAAAGTTCAACTTCTCATCTCTAATAAGACCTATTATAATTAATAATGTACTTTTTTTTATTACAAATAATAATTTTTTAATTGCAATAAACCTTGAAACAAAAAATATTCTTTATTCTTTAGACATAACTGAAATTAAAAATTTAAAAATTAAAAATTTTACAAATGATATAGTCAAGAACATTATGATCCTAGATAGTAGTATTTTTGTTTTTCTGAAAAACTCAAAGATTTTAAGCTTTGATATTTATGGAAAGTTTAAGAAAATAATAAAACTTCAAACGAATATGCAAACCTATCCAATATCTATAGATGGTTCAATTTTATATTTAAATGATAAAAATAAATTAATAGTTTTAAATTAATTGTTAGATTTTCCGCTTAATAGTGATAGTTGTTTTACTCTAATGTTGTTCATATTGTCTTGAGGTTTAACTGGATAGTCTCCAGTAAAATAATGGTCACTAAATTGAGGATAATTAGGATTTCTTTTCTCTCCTATTAAAGCATTATAAAGCCCTTCAATGCTTAAAAATCTTAAGCTACTGGCTTTTATATATTCAATCATTTGATCTATATTTTTTTCATGTGCTAGAAGCTCCTCTTTTGTGGGCATATCAACACCATAGAAATCAGGATATTTAATTTCAGGACAGGCTATTCTTACATGGACTTTTTTTGCACCATTTTCTAAAAGCATTTTTACTATTTTATGACAAGTGGTGCCTCTTACTAATGAGTCATCTATTAAAACTATTGTTTTTTTTTCTATCAATGTTTTAGTTGTACTTAGTTTTAATTTTACTCCAAGGCTTCTGATATTTTGTGTAGGTTCAATAAAAGTTCTTCCAACGTAATGATTTCTTATTAATCCTAACTCAAATTTTTTTTTTGCCTTTTCAGCGTAGCCCAGAGCTGCCGGAACGCCCGAGTCTGGAACAGGAACAACCAAATCTGCATCTAAGCTTTCTTCATTCGCTAATTCTGCACCTAACTTTTTTCTGTATTCATATGCACATTTATTTTTTATTAGACTATCGGGTCTTGCAAAGTAAATATACTCAAATACACAAGGCCTAGATTTTTGATTAGGAAATGGTTTGATAGATTTTAATTTTTCATTTTCAATTATAATAATTTCTCCATTATCAACTTCTCTAATAAATTTAGCTCCTACTATATCAAGAGCACAAGTTTCTGAAGCAAATATATAAGAATTTTTTAATTTTCCTACTACAAGAGGTCTTATGCCAAATGGGTCTCTCACACCGACTAATTTCTTATTTGTCATCATTACCAACGCATAACCTCCTTGAATTTGAAAAAGAGCGTCTATGAGTTTATCCACAAATTTCTCTCTTTTTGATTTTGCAATAAGCTGAACAACTGTTTCAGTGTCACTAGTAGTTCTAAAAATCGCACCTTCTTTTACAAGTCTTTCTCTTAAAGATATAGCATTAGTTAAATTGCCATTGTGCGCAAGACTCAAACCACCTAAATGTAAATCAGCAAAAAAAGGCTGAATATTTCTCAAAGATGTTTCACCAGTTGTTGAATATCGATTATGGCCTATTGCAAAAGCACCAGGTAATTTTATTAGTGTTTCTTTGTTGGTAAAATGATCTCCAACCAATCCTTGCCTTTTTTCCGAATGATAATTTTTTCCATCATACGATACAATTCCACAACCTTCTTGACCTCTATGTTGCAAGGCATGCAATCCAAGAGCTACCATTGCCGAAGCATCTTGATGATTTGATATTCCAAAAACACCGCACTCTTCCCTTAATTTATCCGATTTAAATTTTTTCAATTTTTTCCTTTGTGTCAATGAAATCTTCACTAGATGGGATTTCTTCAATTAATATATTGCTACCTTTACTAATGTAATTGAAAAAAAATGCATCTTTTGCTGATATACCCCAATTCTGATAAGGATAAAACCAATTTAATATAGAAAATAAACATACACACACAATATAACCTTTAAAAAAACCAAATAAAAATCCAAAAATTTTATCAATTGAACCAACTCCAGTCCAAGTAACAGCTTTGCTTAAAGTTTTTCCAATAACGATTGTTATAAAAAGTGTTAAAATGAAAATTACGATACCTAGTCCTACATTATTTACAAATTCAGATTGTATATAATCATTAGTTAAAGGCTGTAATTTTGGTACCAAAATAATCGTTATAATTGTGGACAATATCCACTTTGAAAATGAAATTAAACTAAGAGAAAAACCTTTAAAGAAACACTGAAAAATATTGTAAATAAAAATAATAATAACAAAAATATCAAATAAATTTATATTTGATATAAAATCTAGAAATTCATCTATCATAAAACAAGCTCATTTTTTTCTTTTCCAAATGGCTTATATGTAAGAATTAATCTAGGTAATAATGTTAAGACTGATATCATTGCTAAAAGCATTGCAATACCAGTGAATATACCGAAGTAAATTGTAGGCATAAAATTAGACAAAACTAATATTGAAAAACCAAAAACGATAGTAATAGAGGTATTTAAAATTGCTATCCCAACAGTATTATGACATCTGTCTAAAGTTTTATTATAATTATTTATTTTTTTAAATTCTTCTTTAAATCTATAAATATAATGAATGCTATTATCTACCGCTATACCAATTGTAATTGCAGCTATAGTTATAGTCATCATATCTAAAGGTATTCCAATCAAGCCGACAATACCTAAGATGAAAAAAGCAGCTAAAAAGTTAGGAACAATACCTATTAACGAAAGAGTAGTATTTCTAAACAAAACAAAAAACATTAAAAAAATACCAAGAATTACAAAACCTAAAGTTAATATTTGTGATTTAAATAGACTTTGTAATAAATTATTAAATAAAATTAAAACACCAGTTAACTTATACTCATCTTTACTTAAACCTAATTTGGTATTTAACTCTAAATTAATTTTATTAATTAAATCATTTCTTCTTAGATCTTTTAAAGAGTCTTTTATTCTTACACTTATTCTAGCTTCATCTTTTTCAACAGATATATAAGGTGATATTATCTCTTTCTTAATTTCTTCTGGTATTTTACTATATAAGACTGCAATTTCTAAACTTTGCAACTCTTTATTATTTAAATCTTCAGCCACTCTTAAGATTGATCCAAATGATAAAACTTTTCCAATCGAGTTGAGTGAGTCCAAGTAATCATGAACTTTTAAAATTTTATCCATTTTATCTCTGGTAAACCAATATTTTGATTTTTCTTCTTCGTTGTTTTCTGAGTCCCACTCATCAAACTCATCGTCATCTACTTTAGTTTCTTTTTCATTTACAGGAAACTTAAGGATAACATTTAATGGAGTTGTTCCACCTAAATTATCATCAATTTTTTTCATTCCTTTGTATATTTCAGTATCTTTATCAAAATAATTTATAAAACTATTTTCTACTTCAAGCTTCAATATGCCAATAATGCTAATAATGATTATTAAAAAAGCAGAACCAAAGATTAAAATTTCGTTTTTTTTTGTAAATGAACCTAAAGAAGATAATATTAGAGATTTCTCCCTATCTTTAAGACTCACTTCATTTTCAGAAGCTAGCAGGCTGATCAATGATGGTAATAATAAAAATGTTACAAGGAATGAAACTATTAATCCTAAAGTCATCATCCAACCAAAATCTATTATAGGCTTAATATCACTTAACACTAAGGATAGGAATGCACATATTGTTGTTAGTACTGTGTAAAGAATTGGTAACATCATCTTTTTACTAGCCTCGAACACAGTTTCATTCTTCGTTAGATGAGGAAACTCTTTTTTTAATTGTAAAAATCTAACGGTTAAATGGATATTCATCGCCATATTTAAAATAAGCATTAATGCGATGAAGTTTGATGAAATTACCGTTACCTTCCATCCTAACAATCCTAATAAACCAATCATTATTATTACTGAGGTCGCACAGCCTAATAATGGCATTACTACCCATTTTAAATTTCTAAATATGAACCAAAGCGTCAATACAATAAAAATAAATACCCCAATACCAAAAACAACTATGTCACTTTTAATGTAACTCATCATATCATTTGCAATCATGGGAATGCCACCTAAATGAATTTTTGCATTTTCACCATATTTATTTATTACATCTCTTATCTCAGTTATATTTTGGTGATTTCTTATATTGTATAAATTTTTGTAATTTTCATATTCTTTAATGAATTTTTTATAATTTACTTTATCTTCATTAGATAATCCTGTTTCATTAATTTGATCAAAATATTTATCTTTAATTTTGATATATTCTGCCAGTCTTTGATCTTTTTTTAAGTAAACAATAATACCTGATGTTTTGCCGTCTTCGCTGATAACATAATCTTTATAAATTGGGCTATTTATAATTTCCTCAAAACCTTTTTCTCTGTCTATCTCTGGGTAGGCTAAGGTTTTAAAACTCTTTAGTCTTTCCATTAATCCTTCATCTGTGCTTTTTAAAAGAGGAACGTCAATTAAGGTAATTACACTGTCTACCCAAGTAAGCTTCTCTATTTTGGATTTTAGAAGTTGAAGATTTAGAATAGTTTCTTTTTCTTTAAAACTGGAAATAGGGGTATAAGTTAGAACTAAAAAATCTTTTGAGCCATAAGTTTTGTTAACTTCTCTCAAATATTTAAGATCAGGGTCTCCTTCAAGTAAAAGAGCGTCTGAAGAAGCATCTAAATTAAAATTTTTGGATTGATAAAGTGAAAATACTATTAAAATAGTTAAAAAAAAAAGAGTTATTTTTGAAAATTCAATAGTTATTTTTTTATAAATACCAGCAAACATTAGAATAATTCAGATATATCTTAATTATTTAATAACTAAAGTAAAAATAATGTTAATTTTTTCTTAAATCTTTGAATTTTGTATAAATCCCCTCAAATTCAACTTTTACAGTACCAGTCGGACCGTGTCTTTGCTTCCCAAGTATAATGTCAGCTAAACCATTAATATCATTCATTTTAGACTGCCACTCAGCGTGCTCAATAGATCCTAATTTTGGTTGTTTTCTTTCAAGGTAATACTCTTCTCTATATACAAACATTACAACATCTGCATCCTGTTCAATAGAACCAGACTCTCTTAAATCAGCTAATTGAGGTTGTTTATCATCTCTTTGCTCTACTGCTCTAGATAATTGCGAAAGCGCTAAAACAGGCACAGATAATTCTTTTGCTAATGCTTTAAGTCCTTGTGTAATTTCAGAAATTTCATTAACTCTATTTTCAATTTTATTTGAACTTGATCTCATTAATTGTATATAATCTACTACTATTAAGCTTAAACCAAACAATCTTTTTATTCTTCTCGCTCTATTACAGAGTGTAGCAATTGTAATTGCTGGAGTCTCGTCAATATATAATGGGAGATTGTAAATGTTCCTTGAAGTTTCAATATACCTATTTATTTCCTCTTCTGTCACTTTTCCTCTTCTTATATCATCAGATTTTATTCTTGCTTGCTCAGATAAAATCCTTGTAGAAAGTTGTTCAGAAGACATTTCTAAAGAAAAAAAAGCAACAGAGGATTTCTCCTGTCTTTTTAAAATATTTTGTGCTGCATTATAGGCTATATTTGTTGCTAAAGCTGTTTTACCCATAGATGGTCTGCCAGCTATAATTACTAAATCTGATTTATGTAAGCCGCCTAATTTTTGATCTAAATCAGTTAACCCGGTAGGAACACCCACAATACCTTGATCATTTTGCATTGCTAATGTTGCCATTTCAATTGTTTGATCTAGTGCTTTATTAAATTTAAGAAACGATTGCGAAAAACTACCTCTCTCTGCTAAATCAAATAAAGATTTCTCCGTACCCTCAATAATATTTTCAGCATTTTGTTCTTGAGAATTAGCATTTAAAGTATCAGAATTTAATTTGTCAGATATTTTAATTAGTTCTCTTCTAAGATACATTTCTTGAATTATTTTTGCGTAATCATTTGCCTGTTTTACAGATCCAGAGAATCTTGTTAATTTAACTAGATATTCTGTACCTCCAACTTCATCAAGAATTTTTTCTTTTTCAAAAAAATTTTTTAGAGTAATAGGGTTTGCAATCATCCCCTTGTTATTCAAACTTTCAATTACTTCAAAAATTTTTATATGTGAAGGATCATAAAATGTTTCTGGATTTATAAAACTAGATATTTCATCGATTATATCATTATTTACCAATATTGAACCTAGTAGAGCTTGTTCTGCTTCAAGATTAGAAGGCTGTTTATTTTCATTTTTACTTGTGATAGATTTAATTTCACTCATAATTCAAGTCTAAGCGAAAATTTATCTTGTTTAAAACAAAAGTTACGCACTTTTTTTGATATATTGTGGAAAAGTTAATTAGACTTTGTCTTGTCTATCTTGACATTTATTTTTGCTTTAACCTCAGGGTGAAAGTTAATCTCAATTTCATAATTGCCAATTTTATTTAAATCTTTTTTTAAAACTATAAGAGATGGAGATAATTCTAAATTAATTTTTTCTTTAATCAAATTTGTAATTTGTTTTGGTTTTATTGAACCATACAATTCTCCATTTTCCTTACATTCTTGATAAAAATTGATGGTTTGGCCATTTAATTTTTTAGAAACAACTTCTAATTTGTTTTTAGTTTCATTATTTTTTTTAATCAACTCGTCTTTTTTTTTATTTACTATTTCTAAATTTTGCTTATTAAATCTTAAAGCTTTTCCTTTTTTTAATAGAAAGTTTCGTCCATAACCATTTTTAACAATTACCTTTTCTCCAATTTTTCCAAGGTTTGAAATATTTTCTAATAATATTAATTCCATTTAAACTAATCCCAAAATTTTTGCTCTCTTAATTTCTTTAGTAAGCCTTCTTTGTTTGCTGTATGATACAGAGGTGATTTTAGAGGATAATATTTTTCCATTATCAGAAATATATTTTCTCAATAAGCTTATGTTTTTATAATCTATTTTTGGAGCACCTTTAATTGATAGCGGACATTTCTTTGAAAATTTTCCATCATTTTTTTGAAACAAACTAAGTTTACTTAAAGAGTTTGAATTTTTTTTCTGAAATTTTTTATTTTTTCTTTTCATTAATTTTTTTACTGAAATACTCAACATCAGTTTCTAATTTTTTATATTTCACGACTAGATGTCTAATTACTGACCGATCAATTTTTGTTTTTCTTTCTATCTCCTCTAAAGTTTCTCTATTACCTTTAAACTTAAAATGTATAAAAAAACCTTTATTAAATTTTTTAATTTGCCGACTTAAATTCTTTAACCCCCAATTTTCAATTTTAATTACTTTACCATCGGTATTATTAATTAATTCTGAATATCTATCGGTTAAAATTTTTAAATCTTTTTCTGCTAAATCTTGTCTAGCTATTAAAGTGTTTTCGTAAAAAGCCATTTGTTTAAAATATTAAGTAATTACTTATTATAATTTATAAAATCAGGATTTATACTATAATAATCAATTATAGCAATACTAATTTAAGTGATTTAACTGTATAAATATAATTAATGAACGCTTTATTATTTCCAGGCCAAGGATCTCAAATAGTGGGTATGGGATCTGAATTTCATGATAAATTTCAAATTGTTAAAAATATATTCAAAGAAGCTGATGAGAGGTTAAACTTTAATCTATCAAAAATAATACTCGAAGGACCAGCTGATGAGCTTAAATTAACTGCAAACACACAACCGGCAATACTTACAGTAAGTTTTTCAATTTTTAAAGTTATAAAAGAAGAATTTAATCTTGATTTATCCTCATTTAAATTTTTTGCAGGACATTCGCTTGGTGAGTATAGCGCACTAGTTTCTTCTGACGCATTAAGTTTTTCAGACGCAGTTTACTTATTACATGAAAGAGGAAAAGCCATGCAAGAAGCAGTTCCAGTTGGAGAGGGTAGTATGGCTGCAATTTTAGGTTTAAAAATTGAGGAGCTTAAGAAACTTTTAATAGAGCAAAAAAACGGTGTTTGTGAAATTGCTAATGATAATGCCGAAGGTCAAGTAATTATTAGTGGTGAAAAAAAAAGTGTAGATAAATTTTTGCAATTTTTAAAAGAAAAAAAAATAAAGTCAATTCCTTTAAATGTAAGTGCACCATTTCATTGTTCATTAATGAAACCGGCAGCTAAGGTTATGGAAGAAAAAATAAAAAATACCTCTTTTAATAACTCTAAATTTAAAATAATAAACAATGTTACTGCTAATGAAGCAACAGATGCATTTACTTTTAAAAAATTATTAGTTGATCAAATTTGCTCAAGTGTAAAATGGCGTGAAACTTTAATTTATATGTCAAATAAAGGTATTAAAAATTTTATTGAGATTGGACCAGGAAAAGTTTTAAGTGGTATGGTTAAAAGAACTATAAAAGATAAAAATTCAAATTGCTTTTCAATTAATTCAATTGCTGATATTAAAAATATTAATGATAAATTTAAAAAATAAAAAAATTTTAATTACTGGAGCAACAGGAGGTATTGGAAAAAATATTGTTGAAAAATTTTATAGTTTAGGTGCAAAAATCGTAGCTTCAGGAACAAATGAAGAAAAACTTATTAATTTAAAAGAAAAATTTCCTGAAATAATGACTTTAAAATTTAAATTAGAGGAGCATAACAAAATTGAAAGCTTTATAGATACTGTTTCAAAAAATCTTGATGGTCTTGATATTCTAATAAACAATGCAGGTATCACTCTCGATAATATTTCAATTAGATTAACGGAAGAAAACTGGAAAAAAGTTTTAGATATAAACTTAACATCTAGTTTTTTAATGTGTAAACATGCAATTAAAAAAATGTTAAAGTATAAATACGGAAAGATAATTAACATTACTTCTATCGTGGGACATACTGGAAATTTAGGTCAAGCTAATTATGCGGCATCTAAGGCTGGAATTATTGGGTTTTCAAAATCACTAGCAATTGAGTATGCTAAAAAAAATATAAATATTAATTGTGTGTCACCTGGTTTTATAAAAACAGAGATGACTAATAAAATAAACGAAGATTTTAAGAAAATTTTGATTAATAAAATACCATCCGGAGATTTAGGAACTGGAGAGGACGTGTCTAATTGCGTTGTATTTTTAGCATCTGATATGGCGAGATACATAAATGGCGAAACCATACACGTAAATGGTGGGATGTATATGGCTTGACAATTGTAAACAATAATCTATTAAGAATTAAACAATTAAGAAAGGAATTCATGTCAGAAAATATTAAAGAAAAAGTAAAAAAAATAGTTGCAGATCATCTAGGCATCGAGGTAGAAAAAGTAATGGAAGAATCAAGCTTTATAGATGATTTAGGTGCAGATAGTTTAGACACAGTTGAATTAGTAATGGCTTTTGAAGAAGAATTTGGCTCAGAGATATCAGATAGTGAAGCAGAAAAAATTTTAACTGTCGGTGACGCAATTAAATTTATTGAAAGTAAAAGCAACTAGATATTTTCTAATAAAATTAATTTGATGCCTCCTTTTGGAGAAAATATAATGGTTGTACTTTCATCTCCTTCGGGAGTTGGTAAAACTACAATTACAAAAAAAATTCAACAAAAATACCAAAATTTTAAAGTTTCAGTTTCTCACACGACCAGAAAACCAAGATCAAATGAAGTGGATGGAATTGATTACAATTTTGTTTCCAAAGATAAATTCGAAAAATTTATTAAAGATAACGAGTTTTATGAATATGCTAAAATTTTTGAAAATTACTATGGAACCTTTAAAAAAAATGTTGATCAATTAATAAAAAAAAATGATATTTTGTTTGATATTGATTGGCAAGGAACACAACAATTATCAAATTCAATTAACTCGAATTTAATAAAAATTTATCTTGTTGCTGACAGTAAGGAAGAGCTAAAAAAAAGATTACTAAAAAGAGATCAAAACACTATAGAGGAAGTAGAAAAGAGATTTAATTCATTCGATGAGGACGTTAAGCACTGGAAAGATTATGATTATATTTTAATAAATAAAAATCTTGATGTATGCTTTAAGCAGATTGAAAAAATAATTTTAAATATTAAAGATAAAAATATCAATTTTTTTCGTAAAGTTCAGTAATTTTATAAAACATCCCGGGGCTAATTTGTTCAGGTCTTAAACTTAAATTTAGTTCAGGAATTTTTTTTAATTTTTGGGTTGATAATATTTTTTTGATTTTTTTATTTATCATTTTTCTTTTATTTGAAAAAAGAATGTTAGTTATTTTTTCTAAATTCGAAATATTTTGTATTTTATAAGTATTTTTTTTGCGTATTTTAAAATGAATAACCATAGATTTAACTTTTGGTTTAGGAAAAAAACAATTAGCTGATACCAAGAATTTTTTCACGATGTGTAAACTATAATTAGAAATAATAGATAATCTCCCATAATGTTTAGAAGGAAACTCACCAATAATCCTTTCTCCTAATTCTTTTTGGAACATAAAAATCAAATCATTAAGCTTATGTTTAAGCTCTTTATTCTTTAACAATCTTACAAGTATTTGTGAAGAAATATTATACGGTAAATTGCCTATAATAATTAATTTATCTTCACTTATCTTATTAAAGTCAAATTTTAAAATATCAGCATTAAAAATTCTAAACTTTTTTGTTAAAAAATATTTTGAATGTAAATATTTTGTCAAATCGTAATCTTTTTCGATTAATGTGAGTGATTTAGGTTTTAATTTAAGTATTTCATCAGTAAGAGCTCCTTTTCCAGGCCCAATTTCAATAAGATTTTTCCCATTAATATTAACTAACCCTAAAATCTTTTTTACAATATTTTTTTCTATTAAAAAATTTTGGCCAAGAGATTTTTTGGGTAACTTCATTTATTAAAATTATCAATAAATTTTATGCAGTCTAATAAACTTTCTGGATTAGATTTTTTTTGTAATATTTTATCTGCAGCTACCCCGTGATCAGGTGAAACTCTTATATATTTAAGTCCTAAAGTTAAATTTATAGCTTTAAATTTATATAGAGTTTTGAAGGGTGATAGCACTTGATCGTGATACATACCAACTATAACATTAAAATTCTTATAATTTTGAATAAACAATGTGTCAGAAACCAAAGGTCCTTTTACATTGATTCCTAATTTTTTAATCTTATTTATCGCGGGAATAATAACTTTTTTTTCCTCTGAATTAGTTCTTAATTCTGAATTGTGAGGATTTAAACCAAGTATCCCAATTTTAGGCTTCCTTTTAAATGATCTTTTATACCAATTATTTATTGTTTTAACTTTATTGATAATAATTTTCTTATTAATATTTTTTGAAACTGATTTAATATCTAAATGTGTAGTAATTGGAGAAACTATTAGTTTATTGTTCATGATAATCATAACTTCTGAATTTTTTTTAACTTTACAATAAGAAGCTAAAAGCTCAGTCACGCCAGTTTCTTTTTTATCTAATAATTTTTTATCAATAGGACAATTTATTAAGCCTACGACATTTTTATTTAATGACAATTTATGAGCTTTTTTTAATGACTCCATCACAAATTTTGACGAAGATTTTTTTGAAACTTTAAAGGGATCAACAAAATTTAGATTAGTATCTATTACTTTTAATTTATTTAAATTATTAGTTTCAGAAATGTTTTTAACAGGAATAATTTGAATTTTATAGTTAAGTTTTTTAAATTGTTTTTTTAGTAAATTACAGTTTGATATTAAAAATAAATTTTTTTTTGTTTTTTTTGATAATTTTTTCCAGCTCTTAAAAATTATTTCTGAATTTATACTATTAGGGTCTCCGCTAACTAAAATAATTTTTTTCTTCATTTATATTGAATTAAATTATTATTTTTAAGTTTTGATAAATGACTTCTAGAGTATAAGTTAAAGAGCTCATTTTGTTTTTGATTAATTAAGTTTTTTTTTATTAATTCAACATTTTTTTTACTTTGCAAATTCCTTGATGAATTTAACTTTAAAATCAAAATACTATTAGGTTGAATAATAGGCTCACTAATTTGACCAGGTTTTAATATCTTAATAGCATTATTAACTTTTTTTGAAAGTATATTTAAATTTATCCAACCTAAATTTCCTCTATCTAAAGCAGAGTCCGAAATACTAAATTTTTGCGCTGTGTTTTCAAAACCATTTTGTGATATTTGTTTCATAATTTTGAATATAAGTTCATCATTAGTAATCTTTTCATCTTGAAAGACTTCTATTTCGGATAAATTTACTTCACGATTTTGAGAAGAGGATTTCATTATCTTTTTTACCTCTTCATTAATTAATTTTTCATCAATCTCTATTTTTTTGGAATATTTGAAATATATAAATTGTTGCCATTTAAGATCTGTTTCTATTTCTTTTTTCCATATGTTAAAGTCTAAATTATAATTTTTAAAATTGTTTTTTAATTTTTCCACATCATTTTTTGCAACTCTATTTATATATGAATTTAATCGTTGTTCATTAATCTTAAAATCAAACTTTTCTAATTCAATTTCTTTTAATTTATAAGATATTAAATTATCTAAAATTTGTTTTTTTATTTCATCTATATTTTTTTGAGAAATTTCATTTCCTGAAATAATTAAAGTGCTTAAAATCTTATTTTTAACTTCATAACTTGTGATAATTTTATTGTCTACTTTGACGACAATTGAATTTTGAATACTAGATTCTAAATTAACAATAAATGTAAAAAAAAATGCAAAAAAATAAACTAAATAAATATATTTTTTCATTTTGTTAAATTAGGTCCATCAAGACTGCCAAATGGAACAAGTGTAATTTTAAACATTAATGAATTTTCTGGCTCTAATTCAGAGTCTTTGTAAAATTCTCTACGATAGACCAAGCCTGCTCTTAAACAATCATTTATATATTCATAACTTAAATTATAAAACTCAGATGAATTTGTTATTAAATTTCTTTTTGTTTTAAAAGAGAGTAAACCTTTATCTCTATTTTTTAAACTGACCTCAGTTTTAAAATAATCTTGGTTTCCAATGTGCTTATTTTCACTTAAGTAATCAAAACTTAAATTTAGGGGACCATTATTATATTTTGCACCTATTTCATTATAATTAAAATCATTATAATTCTGATCTAAAGAAAAATTATATTTCATTTCTAAATTATCAGTTAATTTAAAATTACTTGAGCCTACTAAATCTGATAGTTTTTCGTTTAAACTACTTTTGTCTGACATCTTATTATTTTCTTTTTCATTTATTACTTGTGCTAATGAAAAATCAAATTTAGTAGTATCTTCATCTTTAACTTTATAATTAAAACCTATAGTTCCAGACAAACCGGTTTCAAAATTATTTAAATTAGAAATTCTATTCATGGCAAAAGCACTATTCGGATTCAGTCTTGAGCCATCTGTCTCTTTTCTCATGCTCCCAGGAGCATATCTAATTAATGCTTTAGGTTTAAATAAATGACTTAATCCATTTTTAAATTTTATTAAATTCAGTTCTGACAATAATCCAATAGAACTAAATATTTCACTAGTGGGATTTTCTTTAAATAAATCAACATTTTTACTTTCATAATTTATATTTCTTATATTAGCTAAAATCTTATTATTTAAAGAGTTTTTAAAAACTTTATTGCTAGACTCAAAATTTAAATCATTTATTAAAAAATTTGTAAATCTGTTTGTATCGTAATTATGTACTTTATAATTTGTTAATAATTCTGCTCTACCAACTTCTTCTTTGAAGAATATGTTTTTATCTAAAGTTAATTCTGGTAAAATATACTCGTACTTATCTTCGTAACTAGATGTTAAAGTTTCATAAATACTTGCATTTATTCCGAAAAATAAATCATCTCTCTCTTGAGAAAAATTAATAGAATTTTCTAATGTTTCGGTATTATAGTTAACTATATTGGATTCTATTTTGTATAATTTAAGATATTTATCATTCGAAACTTCTTGAGCATTGATTTCTAATTTATTTTCATAACCATTTTTATCAGTAAAATTTTTGACTATTTTAGAAAAAAAATGCGATTTATCTCCATCTCTTTTTTTACTATTTGTTTTTTTATATCCCTTGGTATAACCAAAATCTGTTATAAAATTAGTATTTTTAAAAGCCTGATGATATTCACCTAAGATTAAAGGATTCTCAGTTGAATAAAGCTTATTTGTCAGAGTAAAATTTTTATCTACACCCAAATCAAAAAAATATGGTATTGAAACACCGGTTCCTAAATTTTTGGAGTCATAAAAAGATGGTATTAAAAATCCCGATCTCCTATTAACTGTAGGATCTGGATGAGATAACCGAGGAAAATAAAATATCGGAAAATCATAAACTTTTACAACTGCACTATTATAATAAATTGTTTTTTTTAAATTATCATGCAGCATTTTTTTTGATTGTATAGTCCACGGTGGACATTTGTCTTCCTCTCTATATTTACATAGGGTAAAAGTATTTTTATCAAAAGTTGACTTGTCTTTTTTAATATTTACTGTATTTGAAAAAATTCTAGGATCATTTTTTGGGTTAATTTTGAACTCTTTACTATTTAAAAATGTTTTAGAATCAGTGCCTAATATTTCTTTTCTTTTTGTATCAATGTAAATTTGAGAGAACTCATATTCATTGTTCTTATTATCTTTAATTTTTACGAAACCTATAGATTTGAATAAACTATTTTCAACAGAATATTCAAAGTTATCAAGATATATAAGGTTTCCATCTTGATCTTTTAAAATTGATTTTTTTTCAGACTTAATAATTTTGTTAATATTATCAATAAACATATCACTACCATTAAGATAATAATTTTCAATGGTTTCAACTTTTGTCTCGCCTATAGTTTTTAATACTTCATCCTTTTCGTAATACTCAACATAATTTGTTAAAAGTTTATTTTTCCTATTATCAATTATTGATATTTTTTTTTTTAAAATTAAAAGACCTTTTTCTCTATTATACTCTGCATAATCACTTAGTAATTCTTTATCTTTAGTTTTTACAACTACATTTTTTTCAAAAATAGATAAATTTTTATTTTTATCCAAAGAAATATTTTCTGCAGTTATAAAAAGATTTTCTGCAAAAGAATTCTTAGAAAAAAAAATTAATAAAAGTAATAAAAGTTTATTTTTCATTTATTTGAATAACACCTATTAAAGTAAAAAAACTTAAAGCGATTACAGGGCTCCAAATTGATAAAACTAGAGGTATTCTATCTGTTTTACCTAAAGCTAAGGATAAGTCTTTAAAGTAATAAATAATTACACAAAAAACTAAACCAATAATTATAAAATTAAAGTTTTGAGAATTTTTCATAGTATGCAATGTTAGAATAGAAGCTAACCCAGTCATTACAAATAAATAAAAAGGCAATGTCATCATACTGTAAAGATTTAATTTCAAAAACTCTTCGTTATAACCTTTTTTTAACATACTTTTAAAATCTAAAAGTATTTCTATAAAAGAAAAAGTATCGGAATTATTAAATAAATTAATTAATTTATTATAATTATAATTTGACTCGATCAAGTATTCATCAATTGAAATTTGCTCAGTCAAACCAGTTTTAAAATTTGTGATCTTTACTTTTCTTAAAATCCATTTGTTGGTTTGTATATTTGCTGTCTCAGCTTGTAGAGTTTTAGTCAATTTATAATCTTTATTAAATTCAAATATTTGTAAATCTGACAAAGTAATATTATTTAGTGTTGAAGCTGTAATTATCCTATCATTATCATTAAAATATTCCTTTATCCATAACCCATTTTTATTAAAAGATACTAAATGATCAATATCTCTTGCATAGTTAGATTTGGTCTTTTCATAATACTTAATTAACGAGGAAGTCATGGGATTTACAAGAAACAAAACTATCCATCCTAATAAAAATGATGCAAAAGCTAATATAAAAAAAATCTTTATATTAGAATATCCATAAACTTTTAAAGTCAAAAGATCTTTATTGTTTCTTATTTTAACCATATACCAAACACTTGAAATAAAAATTATGAATGGCAATAATTTTATTATTAAGCTAGGTACAAATATACATGTTAATAATAATGGAGTAAAAATATTAACTTCTGCATATTTAAAAAATTCTACTTCTTCAAAAAGATTTAAAATAATTCCAAAACAATAAAAAGATAGGGTAACTAAAAAAAAATACTTGAAATAATTTTTTAATAAATAATTTAAAATTATATTGTTCATAGTTAAATTTTCTTTAAAAATTTATAAAAAAGTAGAGGGTAAATTATGACAAAAATAATCAATGGAAAAATTATATAAAATAACCTTAAAAAGTAATTTGTCCCAGTATACTTAATTACTAATTCTATGAATACTAATACAATAAGATTAATCGTAAAAATAGAAATTTTTTGAAAAATTAAATTTTCATTTTTAAAAAATAAAAAAGAACACATTAAACAAAATACCGGTATATACATCGGTAAAATTAATCTTCTTATTATAATTGGTATAATTTCTTTTTTTGTATCTTCATTACAAAATTTTGATTTATTATTTTTTATTAAGCATTTTAATAAAATAAAAGTTGAAGTTTCTTGTAATTTAGGTTGCTTAATAACGGTTGTTGTTAAATTATTTAAATTGATACTTAATTGTTCAAATTTTATAATCTCACTTTTTTTCATTTTTTTTTTTGAAATAATTTCACCATTTAATAAAAACAAACTTTTTTTTTCTACAATGCCTCTCTCAGCAATAATAGTAGTGTTAACAATTTCCGAAGTATTTGAAGACAAACTATTTAAATTATTTCCATTATCATGAAGAAATACATTTTTAATTTCATTATTTTTTTTTTCTTCAGCAAAAAAAGTTAAACCTTTAAAAGAGTCAGAAAACTGTTTAGATCTAATTGTTGGTAAAAAGGAGGTAAATTGACTTTGACTAAGCATTTGTCTAGATTTATTAAGCGCCATCGGCGTCAGATACACTGAGAAGATCAAATAAAGAAATATAGTACATAGAGAAACTAATAAAAGTAAATTGACAATTATTATTTTTTTTACTCCTGTAGACCATAAAATGATGAATTCACCATTATTATTATGTTTAAAAATAAAAATTACTAATGAAGTTAAAAATGCAATTGGAAAGAACTTTGGCGCTATACCAAAAATGTTTAAAATTGAATATTTAAAATATGTTGATAAAGAATAACCATTATCAACTATTAGATCCAAAAAATTGACCGCTCTTACAGTCAATGCAATTAAACATAAACCAGAAATAATTATAAAAAACGTTTTAAATATTTCTAAAAAATAATTTTGATAAATTTTGTTTTGAAACATTTGAAACATAAGAAATTCTCTCATATAAATAATGCATCCAAATGACAAATTCAACCAATGGTTTTATTTTATTAAACTAAACGTTGAATAATCAAGTATTTGCACATATATAACAACAATCTATCTAAAAATTAGAAAAATATTTATGACAATTAAAATCAACTATTTAAAAAAAACCATAGATAAAATTAATTCAAACTTAGCGCTTTTTTCCAATGAAAAATTCGCCATAGAATCTTTAAAAAAATATATTTCAAAAACTGAGTTTGATTATATTAGTGATTTGTTAAAAAATAGCGATCTAAAAAAGAATATATTAGTTTTTGAAATAAACTCTAAAAGAAAAATTATCTTAATTTCAATAAAAAATAATTTAAAGATTTCAGAGGTAGAAAATCTTGGTGCAGAATTTTATAGATATGTAAATTTCGGAAAGAAAAGTGAGTATTATTTAAATTCTGATAGTATTAATGGAAAAGACAATAATTTTTTAAGTCACTTTCTTCATGGTATTATATTAAAATCTTATGAATTTAAAAAATATAAATCTAAAAATGAAACTAGGTTAGTTACAATCAATATTGTAGGCAATAAAAATAAACCATCAATTCAAAATCAGATTAAATTTAAAGCTATCGAGAAAGGAACTTTTTTTACGAGAGACTTAGTTTCTGAGCCTGGAAATGTTTTACACCCTGATGAATATGCAAAAAGATTAAATTCTCTAAAAAGAGATGGTTTAAAAGTAAATATAATGAATGAAAAAAAACTTAAATCTCTAGGTATGCATTCTCTATTGGGTGTTGGTATGGGGAGCGTGAGAGGATCTTACTTAGTTACTCTTGAGTGGAACGGAGCAAAAAAAAATTCTAAACCTTTAGCTTTTGTTGGAAAAGGAGTTACCTTCGATACTGGTGGTTATTCATTGAAACCAGCAAAATTTATGGAGGATATGACCTATGATATGGCTGGTTCAGCTGCAGTTGTTGGTTTAATGAAAACTCTAGCATTAAGAAAAGCAAAAATTAATGCTGTAGGTGTTGTAGGCTTAGTGGAAAATATGGTTAGCGGTATTGCACAAAGACCTGGTGATATTGTTAAATCTTATAGTGGTAAAACTATAGAGGTATTAAATACTGATGCAGAAGGTCGATTAGTTTTAGCTGATGCTTTGACTTATACAGAGAAAAAATTTAAACCAAAATTTATAATTGATTTAGCAACACTGACTGGGGCAATCATAGTATCATTGGGTTCAGAGTATGCTGGTCTATTTTCTAACGATGATAAATTGTCGAAACAAATTATTGATGCTGGAAAGAAAGTTGAAGAAAAACTATGGAGAATGCCACTTCATAAAAATTACGATAAATTAATTAATTCAAAAAATGCTGATATGCAAAACATAAACTACGTAGGTGGAGCTGGCTCTACAACAGCAGCTCAGTTTTTACAAAGATTTATTTTGAACAAAACTCCTTGGGCTCATTTAGATATTGCAGGAATGGCTTTTTCAAAATATGGAGGCTCTTTGAATTCAGGAGGGGCAACAGGTTTCGGCGTTAGATTACTTAATCAACTCGTAGAGGACAATTATGAATAATAAACAACAAACTTTATCAATAATTAAACCAGATGCTGTAGAAAGAAATTTAATTGAGAAAATCAAACTTATCTTTCAAAAAAATAAATTAACTATCAAAGATAGCAAAAAGATACATATTACAAAAGATGAGGCTGCAGAATTTTATAAAGTTCATCAATCCAAACCTTTTTATAGTGATTTATGTTCTTATCTTTCATCAGGTCCAATAGTTGTAATGATTTTAGAAGGAGAAAACGCAATTTCTGCAAATCGTAAGCTCATGGGAGCCACAAATCCTAAAGAAGCTGAGGAAAATACAATAAGAAAATTATATGGTATTTCTATTGATAAAAATTCTGTTCATGGATCGGACTCTATAGAAAATGCAAAAAAGGAAATAAATTTTTTCTTTAAAAGTTAATTTCTTCTTAAAATTTTTATTATAGCCTCAGGATAAGCTTTATATTCTAGTTTATGTGTCTTCTGTTTTAAAGTAGTTTCATTATCTGAACTTTTAATGAAAAAAGTTTTTTTTACTATAATATCTCCATCATCTAATTTGTTATTGACGTAATGAACAGTGCATCCAGTTTTTTTTTCTTTATTTTTTAATATTCTTGAAAAAGTGTTAAGCCCTTTAAATTTAGGAAGTAAAGAAGGGTGAATATTAATAATTTTCTTTTCAAAATTTCTAATTATTTTATCGGAAATGATCCTCATATATCCCGCTAAACAAATAAAAGAAATTTTATATTTTTTTAGATAAAATAAAATTTTATTTTCATAATTTTTTATTTTTGTATCAATCAATACATGAGGTATATTATATTTTTTAGCATATTTTATACCATATGCATTTTTATTATTACTTATAACCAAACTTATTTTTATTGGAAAATTATGATCCCTTGCCCTAAAAATAAGATTTTTTAAATTTGAACCTTGCCCAGATATAAAAATACAAGTTTTTTTTTTTACCATTTAAGGGAATTAATTAAGTTAATTTTTTTTATATCTTTTGAAATAAAGCCAATTTCATAAGGCTTAAATTTTTTATCAAAAAATTTTTTAATTTTCGAAATATTTTTTTTTTTTACAATAAGACAAAATCCAACACCACAATTAAAAGTGCGAAGCATTTCTTGATCAGATATATTTTTGTTTTTTAACCATTTAAATATTTTTGGTATTTTAATTCTAGAAAGATCTAAATTTAGCGATAAGTCTTTGGGAATAGATCTCATTAAATTTTCAGCTAATCCACCACCAGTAATATGCGCTGCAGCATTAACTAAATTTTTATCGGCTAATTTTAAAACTTCTTTAGTATAAATTTTTGTTGGTTTTAACAATTCTTCTTTTAAGTTTATTGGAATTTTATTTTTTTTTAAAACTGATCTCACCAAAGAAAAACCATTAGAATGTAAACCATTAGAAGGTATTGCTAAAACAATATCTTTTATATTCACTTTTTTTTTATCTAAAATTTTTTTCTTTGAAACTATACCTACACTAAATCCTGCTAAATCAAATTTGTCTTTAGAGTATACGCCTGGCATTTCAGCTGTTTCACCACCGATTAATTCACAGTCAGATAATTTACATCCTTTAAAAATACCTTTAATAATTTTTTTTGTCTTATTTAAAGTTAATTTGCCGACTGCTATATAATCTAAAAAAAATAGTGGTTTTGCTCCCTGCACAACTAAATCATTTACACACATTGCAACTAGATCAATTCCTATTGTATCAAATTTTTTAAATTTATTTGCTAATTCAATTTTTGTACCAACTCCATCAGTACAGGATACAATAACAGGGTCTTTAATTTTGTATTTGCTTATATCAAATAATGAGCCAAAACCTCCTATTTTTTCTTTAAAAGAATTAGATTTCGTTTTTTTGACGTTTTTTTTCGATAACAAAGATATATGATTTACCAACCTATTTGCCAGAGAGATATTAACCCCACTTTTTTTATAATTATTTTCGGTATTTTTCATTTATAAATTGATAATTAACATTTTATGAAATTATTTAAAAAAACAATTTTCATTTTAATTATTTTTTTAAAAACTGGAAATCTTTTATCTGCAAATACCTTATTTAATGTTAATAATATTGAAGTAGAAAAAAATGACAATAACTCAAGCAAACAGATGGCTGATAAGGCTATTCAAAAAGGCTTTGATCTATTAATTAAAAGAATCCTAATGGATGAAGACTACTCTAAAGTCTCAAATCTTGATTTTAGTAACATTAAGAAATTAGTTAAATATTATAGTGTTTCTAATAGTAAAGAAATTAGTGATAACAAAATTAATTTTAATATTACTTTTGATAAAGATAAATTACACGATATGTTTTATCTTCAAGCTATTTCATATTCAGATATTAAAGATAAAGATTTTTATATTCTGCCATTATTAGCAGATGGGAATAAATTTTCTATTTTTTCAAACAATTATTTTTATGAAAATTGGAATAAGACTATTTCAAATGAGTTAATCGAATTTATTCTACCTGTTGAAAATATTGAAATAATACATAATGTAAATCGAGCCACAGGTGATTTATTGAACTTAGATCTAGATAAATTATTTTATGAATATCCTAATAAAAATATAGCGATAGCAATTATTGAAAATAATAAATCAAATCAACAAAAAATTTATTTAAAGTCAAGAATTCAAGAAAAAAAAATTTCAAAAAGTTACACTTTTCGTAAAAAAGAATTAAGTCAAATTAATATAAATGATCAAATAATTTTAGAAATTAAAAACGAAATTATAAATTTAGTTAAATCCCAAAATCTTATTGATATAAAAACACCTTCATTTTTGAATGTAAAATTAAATTTAGATAAAAAAAATAATTTAATTATTTTTAATTCAAGAATTAAAAAAATAGATCAAATTGAAAATGTTTTTGTGACTGAATTTAATAAAGATTATGTTAATTTAAGGATTAAACACTTGGGAAAATTAGATAAAATGATAAGTCAATTTAAAAATCAAGAAATTGATATACAATTTATAGACAATCAATGGTTTATAAAATTGATGTAGTAATGAACCAACTTACATTTAAATTTCCTTTTTCTATAAAATATTATGAACAGGATTTTTTTGTATCAAGTAATAATTTTTCTGCTTATAAACTAATTGACAGTTGGCCTAATTGGCCAGGAAATTGGTTGAATATTTTTGGTGAAAAAGGGTCAGGCAAGAGTCATCTTTCAAAAATATTAGAAAAAAAAATAAAAAGGATTGAGTTAATTAAAGCTAATAGTATCGATAATAAAATAGTGGATAATTTAAAAAATCTTGAATGCTTAATAATTGATGATTTTAACGGTAGAGTTGATGAAAATCTTTTGTATTCTCTTTTAAATCAATCAAAATTACTTGATAAATGCATTTTAATAAATTCATCAAACTCAATTAAAAATTTTAATTTTCAATTAAAAGATTTAAAGTCTAGAATCAATAGTTTTATTTTTATTGGCATTGAATTACCAACGGATGACCTCTTAAAGGTCATAATAACAAAAAATTTTTCGGATAAACAAATTAAGATTAGTCCAAAATTAATTGAATATATTATTAAAAATGTTGATAGATCTTATGAAAAAATGTCTAAATTTCTTAAAGATATAGATGAATTGTCTTTAACTACTGGAAAATCAATTAATATTAATTTAATAAAAAAAGCATTAAATCAATGAATAAGTATAGAACACATAACTGCTCAGAACTAGGTGAGAAAGAAATTAATAAAGAGGTTCAACTTTCTGGATGGCTGCACAGAAAAAGAGATCATGGTAATTTGTTATTTTTAGATTTAAGAGATCATTATGGGATAACGCAGTGTGTTATTGAGAATGATAATAAATTTTTCCCTATTATTGAAAAATCTAAACCAGAGTCAGTTTTAAAAATTTGTGGCAAAGTTGTTAAAAGATCTAAAGATACAGAAAACCTTGAACTTAAAACTGGAAAAATTGAAATTTCTATAAAATCTGTTGAAGTTCTGTCTGCTTCAAAAGAGTTACCCTTACCTGTATTTGGCGAACAAGATTACCCAGAAGATATAAGACTAAAATATAGATTTATTGATCTAAGAAGAGAAGAGATGCATAAAAACATTGTATTAAGATCAAAAGTTATTTCTTTTATAAGAGAAGAAATGCTTAAACTTGGCTTTTTAGAATATCAAACTCCAATATTAACATCTTCAAGCCCAGAGGGTGCTAGAGACTTTTTAGTTCCTAGCAGATTAAATCCAGGTAAATTTTATGCATTACCCCAAGCTCCTCAACAATTTAAACAATTAATTATGGTTTCAGGTTTTGATAGATATTTTCAAATTGCTCCTTGTTTTAGAGATGAAGATGCTAGAGCAGATAGAAGTCCAGGTGAATTTTATCAGTTAGATTTAGAGATGTCATTTGTTGAACAAGAAGATGTATTTAATGTGGTTGAAAAATTAATGGTAAACTTGTTTAAAAAATTTTCACCAAAAAAAATCATGAATGAACAGTTTCCTAAAATAACTTATGAGACTGCTATGATGAAATATGGAACAGATAAACCTGATCTAAGAAACCCTTTGATTATACATGAGTTAACAAACTTATTTACTAGAGAAGATGTAAAGTTTGAAATATTTAAAAAATTAGTAAAATCGGGTTCAATTGTAAGAGGGATAATCACAAAAAACACAAAAGATAAACCGCGTAGTTTTTTTGATAATATTGATAAATGGGCAAAAGAGCAAGGTGCCTCCGGATTAGCTTATTTTACAATTGAAAAAGATAAAGAAATAAAAGGTAAGGGACCAGTAGGCAAATTTTTTAGTGAAGATTCATTAAAAGAATTAATGCAAAATTGTAATGCAGAAATAGGAGATAGTATTTTTTTAGCTTGTGGTAAAAAAAAAGAAGTAGAAAAAATTTTATCTGTGGCTAGAAATAAGATTGCAAGTGATTTGAATATTATTGATAAAAATCAATTTTCCTTTTGTTGGATTGTTGATTACCCAATGTTTGAATATGATGAAAATTTAAAAAAAATTATATTTAGCCATAACCCATTTTCTATGCCTCAAGGCAGCATTAATGAATTAGAATTTGACAACCCTCTAGATATAAAAGCCTATCAATACGATATAGTTTGTAATGGAATAGAACTATCATCAGGAGCAATTAGAAATCACATTCCGGATCTTATGTATAAATTATTTTCAGTTGCAGGTTACAGTAAAAAAGATGTAAACGATAAATTTAGTGGCATGATTAACGCTTTAAGCTATGGAGCCCCACCTCACGGTGGAATAGCACCAGGTATAGATAGAATTGTCATGTTGTTAGCAGATAAAGAAAACATCAGGGAGGTGACGCTTTTTCCAATGAATCAAAACGCTCAAGATTTAATGATGAAGGCCCCTTCGGACGTAGATGACAAACAACTTAAAGAATTGGGTATAAAAAAAGAAATTAAAAAAAATTAATTTTTCGTTTTCAGGTTTATTCTCACATCTGATAAATCGACTAATTTTTCCTCATAATTACTTCT
>Ga0181568_10000726_pt1 | contig 29803 bp, 27 predicted proteins | sample 101ome_20_FD_133758 | JGI IMG/M metagenome (GOLD analysis project Ga0181568, IMG submission 133758) | Coastal salt marsh microbial communities from the Groves Creek Marsh, Skidaway Island, Georgia - 101404AT metaG (megahit assembly) | ecosystem: Environmental > Aquatic > Marine > Intertidal...
AAAAGTATTCAAACCATAACTTTGGCACCTATTTAAATGAATAAATTTTGTATTTTTTTTAGATTTTGTAATAGGATTTTAGGAGTTTTGAAGTAGTTTTATGAAAATTGCTGTAGTTAGCGGTGGATTTGATCCTATTCATTCAGGACACATAGCATATATTCAGGCAGCAAAAAGGTTTGGAGATAGATTAGTCGTCTGCCTAAATAGCGATGACTGGCTTAAACGAAAGAAGGGAAGATATTTTTTACCATTTTCTGAAAGAAAAGCTATTTTGGAAGCCTTATCTGATGTGGATCAGGTATTAGAATTTGATGATAGAGATGGATCATGTATCAATGGATTATTAGCTTTAAAAAAGAAGCACCCCACAGATGAAATAACTTTTTGTAATGGCGGAGATAGAACTAAAAAAAATATTCCTGAACTTATCCTTGAGGAAATAAATTTTGAATTTCAGGTAGGGGGAGATGACAAAATAAATTCAAGCAGTAAAATTTTAAAAAACTGGGAAACAATTAAAGAAGAGAGAAGTTGGGGAGATTTTTCTATCCTTTTTAATAACAAAAAAGTTAAAGTTAAAGAGTTAATTGTCTCTCCTAATAATGGGATGAGTTTTCAAAGACACTTTGAGCGACAAGAAATTTGGTTTATTCATTCAGATGCATGTAAAGTGTTCATTCAAGAAAAGAATCAAAAAAATATTAAAGAGAAAATACTTAAGTTTGGAGATTTGTTAACTCTTCCACTAAAGTGCTGGCATCAGATTACCAACCCATTTGATGAGGTATGTAAAATTATAGAGATCCAATATGGATCCAGGGTTGAAGAAGAAGATATTGAAAGGCAGTTTTTTTTCCCTGAAACTCCATAACATATTACAATTATATTAGTATTGGCTGGATGGCAGAGTGGTTATGCAGCGGCCTGCAAAGCCGTTTACGCCGGTTCGATTCCGGCTTCAGCCTCCATGGTGTTAAATATGTTTAATAAAAAATCAATTCTTATAACAGGCGGAACAGGCTCTTTTGGAAAAAGATTTCTTTCAAGGTTGCTTGAGGAAAAAAAATTACCAAAGAAGATAATTATTTTCTCTAGAGATGAGCTGAAGCAACATGAACTGAAATTACAATACCCGCAAGACCAATTCCCGATGCTTAGATTTTTTATCGGGGATATAAGAGATAAGGATAGATTAAGTCAGGCTTGTGAGGGAGTGGATATTATCATTCATGCAGCAGCTTTAAAACAAGTTGATACAGCAGAATACAATCCTAGCGAGTTTATTAAAACAAATGTGATAGGGGCTGAAAATATTATTTTTGCATCTCTCAAAAATAATGTATCTGATATTGTTGCTCTTTCGACTGATAAAGCCTGTGCTCCGACAAATTTATATGGCGCAAGTAAATTAATGTCAGATAAATTATTTACCGCAGCAAATAATACAGTTGGAGCTAGAGGTATGAAATTTAGTGTAGTGAGATATGGAAATGTCTTAGGATCAAGAGGCTCTGTTATACCTTTTTTCTTAGCCAATAGATCTTTAGGAGAGCTACCAGTGACTAATATAAATATGACCAGATTTAATATTTCACTTGATGATGGAGTAAATATGGTATTTTTTGCTCTAAAGAATCATTTAGGCGGTGAAATTTTTGTACCTAAAATACCTTCTTACAAAATCTCTGATGTTGTTGAGGCAGTTGCACCAAAAGCTAGCATCAAAATAATTGGAATTAGGCCTGGTGAAAAGCTTCATGAAGAAATGATCAGTGATTCCGATTCTTATAACACTATAGATATTGGTAAATATTATGCAATTTTGCCCTCAGTTTCCTTGAAACTATCAAATGAAGAATATAAGGAACATCATGGAGGAATTTTTGTAGATGAAGGTTTCAAATATAATTCTGAATTGAATACTAAATGGGAAACACCAGAAAGTCTCAGAGAGCAAATTAAACTTCACATTGATCCAAATTTTGAGATTTTGAAATGATTCCCTACGGAAGACAATCAATTTCTATTGAAGATATCGAGGAAGTTATTAATGTCCTCAAATCAGATTTCTTAACGCAAGGACCCAGAGTTGAGGAATTTGAAGAATCTTTAGTAAATTACACAAAATCAAAATTTGGAGTTGCAACTAACAGTGCTACCTCTGCACTCCATATTGCCTGTTTGGCCCTTGATCTTAATAAAGGTGATTATCTTTGGACAAGTGCTAATTCCTTTGTAGCTTCAGCAAACTGCGGCTTATATTGCGGAGCTAATATAGATTTTGTTGATATAGATACCTCTACTTATAATATTTCTGTTGACCATTTAGAAAGCAAGCTCAAGAAGGCTCAAAAAGAAAATAAATTACCTAAGATCTTAATACCTGTTCATTTTGCTGGACAATCATCACAAATGGATAAAATTTTTGAGCTATCAAAAGAATATGGATTTAGAATTATTGAGGATGCATCTCATGCAATTGGAGGTAATTTTTTAGATAGCAAAGTTGGCAACTGCCAGTTTTCTGATATAACAATTTTTAGCTTTCATCCAGTTAAAATTATTACAACTGGAGAAGGAGGAATGGCTACCACAAACTCTACTGATTTATATTCAAAAATGAAACTTCTTAGATCTCATGGTATTACAAGAGATAATAATGAATTCATAAACCTCAGCCATGGTCCGTGGTATTACGAGCAACAAGATCTTGGATTTAATTATAGGATAACCGATATTCAGGCTGCCCTTGGAATATCGCAACTTTCTAGAATAGATAAGAACATATCCAAAAGACATGCTATTAGAAAATATTATGATGAGAATTTAAAGGATATTGGTATTACTTTGCCTTTTCAGCATAAAGACTCTTACTCTTCTATGCATTTGTATCCGGTTCTTTTAAATGACGAACATATACATAATAAAAAAGCACTTTTCATGGAACTCAGAAATAAGGGGCTAGGAGTTAATGTTCACTACATTCCAATACATTTACAACCATATTTCCAGAAGTTAGGTTATAAAAAGGGGGACTATCCTAAAGCTGAAGAGTATTATCAGAGATCAATATCTATACCAATGTATCATGCTTTATCTGAAAATGAGTTAGAAAAAGTAACCAGCATTATGATAGAGGTCCTGACTTGAAGTTAAAAATACTTCTTCAAGCACGAACAAATTCTTCAAGGCTTCCAGCTAAATCCCTGCTCCCAATTGCAGGCATTCCATCAGCAGTACTAGCATTCAAACGAGCCACTAATTTAAATGCAACAGGGCTGGTAGTCACCTCTAATGAACCTGAGGATGATGAGCTATGCTCATTACTTAAAATGAATAATATTAATTTTTACAGAGGATCTCAAAATAATGTGCTTGAAAGATTTTATGAGGCTACTAAGCATGACGATCCAGAGACCCCTTTCGCAAGGTTAACAGCTGACAATGTTTTCCCAGATGAGGATTTAATTAATCAGGTAGCTAAACATTTTTATACTTCAAATATTGAGTATTTAATTTGCAATGGTTATCAATCTAATCTACCTTACGGGGTTTCTCTTGAGGTAAGCAGGATAAAATTTTTAAGAGAAGCCTATCAAAATAGTAGAAATTCTAAACAACTTGAGCATGTTACGACTTATATAAAAGAAAAGTATGGATCACATCAATTTATCCATACTCCTCAAATACCTTATAGCAGCAATAAAAGCTGCACTATTGATACGTTTAAGGACTATCTAAAAATTGCAAGTGTCTTTAGAAATATTGAAGACCCAATAAATATTTCCTACTTAGCATTAGTAAAACTTCTTGATGAAGCTCCAGATTTTGGCTCTTAAGGATAATATTATTTTTGGTTGCGCAGGAATTGGCCAAGACTATGGTATTAATAACAGGAAAAGAAATTCTTTTAAAGAGTCTCTTAAATTACTTACTCACGCCTACAATAAAGACCTAAAGACTTATGATACAGCTAGAGCTTATGGCAAAAGCGAATCTTTTCTCGGAAAATGCTTTCATGCAAAACAAGATATCAAGATCATATCTAAATTAGATCCAAATATATGCTCAATTGTCGAAAAAGATACTATAGAAAAAAAAGTTTTAGAAAGAAGATTTTTCCATAGCATAGAAAGTACCCTAAAAAATTTACAAACTAACTCCATAGATTCTTTATTGCTGCACAGGGCATTCCATGTTGAGTTATGCGATGGCTATCTTTTAAAATTGCTTAATGACCTAATTCAGCAGGGCATTATTCAGAAATATGGAGTTTCTGTTCAAAATAGAGCTGAGCTAGACTTGATAATGGCATTTAAAAAAATAAATATTATTCAGTTACCATTCAATATTGCTGAAAATAGATGGAATAACTATTTTCAAGAATTTGATTATTTAGCAAAAAAAAATGGAACTGAATTCCATTGCAGAAGTATTTTTTTGCAAGGCTTGCTGCTATCTGAAGTAATTGAACCTTGGAAAAAATTAAATGCAGAAGGTTATTTCTATCCTTTTTTTTCATTTGTTCGCAAGGCATTAGAGCTTACTAATGCGAAGGATCTAAACTCTTTATTGCTTAACTTTGTCTTAAGTCATTCATGGGTAAACTCTGTTGTTGTTGGGCTTGATTCAGAAATGCAAATCAATGAATTATTAGATACGCAAAAATTAGAAGAGTATGATTTGAAAATATTAAAAAAGATTTATGAGTTAAGACCTACTTTTCCTAATATTTTACTAGATCCTTCACAATGGGAGCAAAGAAGATGATTTATGGCGATCTTAAAGAAAAAATAGCATTAGTTACTGGTGCTACAGGTTATCTTGGATCTGAAATTGCGATTAACTTAGCACTTCAGGGGGCAAAGGTTTATCTTAACTCACGAAATGAAGGAGAAATAAAACAGCTCCAAAAAAAGATTAATGATTTAGGGTGTGCTTCAGAGATTGCTGGTTTTGATATTACAAAGCAAGATGAAGTAAAAAACTTTTTTAATAATTTTAAAGAATCAAAATTAAATATTATTGTCAATAATGCCTACAATGGAAGTTTAGGTTCGATAGAATACTCATCAGAGGAAGATTTTATTAATAGCTACAAGATCATTGTCGTAGCTTCAAATACCATACTCCAAGAAAGCCTAAGCCTTCTAAAAAAAGCAGCCACAATTGACAAAGATGCATCAGTGATAAGTATTGCTTCAATGTATGGAGTTGTTATTCCAAAGCTCACATTGTATGGCTCTAAAAAAGTTGCAAATCCGCCTTATTATGGTGCTGCCAAAGCTGCCTTAATTCATTGGAGTAAGTATGCTGCTGCTGAATTCGCTTCTGCTAATATAAGATTTAATTCTATTTCACCAGGAGCATTTCCTTCACCAGCTGCACAGAAGGAAAATAAGAATCTTTCAGAGAAATTATTAGAGAAAATACCATTGAAAAAATTAGGTACCCCCAAGGATTTATATCCAACGGTATTATTTCTATCTAGTCAAAAATCAAGCTATATGACTGGTCAGAATATCAAAGTTGATGGTGGATGGACAATATAAAAGGAACAATCTTTTTCAGAGTCAATTCATCTAAATCAATTGGTGCGGGTCATTTGTATAGATGTCTAACCTTGGCTGGGCTTCTAAGAAAAAAGGGGTTGGATGTCAAATTCATATCTTTAAATAATGAGGGCAATCTTAATCATTTGATCACTAATAGTAATTTTGAATGCTTGATAATCAATAATAGTAAGCTAAAAAAGATGTTACTTGGAGCGCCATTTGAAGTAATGGCTGAGGATTTGCAACTAATGGATGCAGAACTGTCCTTTAAAAAATTTAATCATAGCAAGCCCGTGCTTCTGGTAGTCGATAGTTACAATTTATCTTATCCATGGGAGAAGTTCTTTCAGAGCAAAGTCAAAAATATTTTGGTTATTGATGATCTGTTCAACAGAAAGCATTATGCTGATTTTCTCCTAAACCAAAATTATAAAGTTAAAAAAAATGCCTACAGTGGCATGATCAATAAAAAATGTAAACTTTTATTAGGGTCGCAATACGCTCTCTTGAGAGAGGAATTTAATTTACTTAGGAAAGAATCTTTAGCAAGAAGAAAAGATCTATCAAGTTATACATCTGTGCTAATTATGATGGGAGCGATGGATAACAAAGACTATAGCTCAAAAGTAATCAAAGAATTATTGAACAATTTTAATCAACATTTTTATTTTCTTGTAATGCTTTCTTCAAAAGCACCATTTCTTAGCAACATCATAAGGCTCTTTAAAAATCAAAGAATAAATGGAAAAATTCTTGTTGATTCAGGCGATGTTGCTAAATTTATGTTAGCTGCAGATTTTGCAATTGGCGGATCAGGTTCTTCCTCCTGGGAGCGTTGCTGCATGGGTCTCCCCTCAATACAAGTCTTACAGGAAGAAAATCAAAATTTAGTAGCAACAAATTTGTATTCTGACAATTGCATCAAAATCTTACGAAATTATGAACAGCTATCTGATTTAGTAAGAAATATCCATGATTGGGGTTATGAAGTTTCCAAAAATGCATCCAAGGTAACTGATGGTCTTGGTGCAACAAGAGTCATCAAGGAGATATTTAATGACTTTTGAGTTTCCCTTAGATTCTTCTGTGTTTAATTTAATTAATTTTAAGGAACTGTCCATTATGGAGACAGATCTTGTTCTCCAAATGAGAAATCATCCCGACATTAGACGATGGATGATAAATGACAAAACAATAACCAAAATTGAACATATAAAATTTATTAACAGCCTTAGCGATAAGGAATTTCATTTCATGGTGCGAGACAATAAAGATGAGTATATTGGCATTATAAATTTCAAGAATATCATCCTCAATGATTCTGCAGATTTTGGAATTTACGCCAATCCATTTTCAATAGCTAAATATAAAGGAAAGAATCTCTTAAATTTGGGTATCATCTTTGCAAAAAGAATTTTAAAATTAAATTGCATCTCACTTTTTGTTTTTAAACATAATACAAGAGCAATAGAATTGTATTTAAGAAATGGATTTGTCTCCACCGATAGAAGAACTAGTTTAGGAGAGGAATTCGAAGAATATAAATTGATGTTATGAAGAGTTTTGATATTGATACTACGAGGGTAGGAGAAAATTGCCCTCCTTACATAGTTGCTGAAATTTCAGCAAATCATAATGGATCAATTGACGAAGCAAAAAAAATTATAATTGCTGCTAAAGAGTCAGGAGCGAATGCTATTAAGCTGCAAACCTATACTCCTGACACAATGACCATTAAAAGTGATAAAGAAGATTTTAAAATAAAAGGAGGATTATGGGATGGTTATACATTATATGATTTATACCATGAAGCACATACACCTTATGACTGGCACAAAGAACTTTTTGAATTATCTGCAGAAATAGGCATTACTTGCTTTTCATCCCCATTTGATGAATCAGCAATAGATTTTTTAGAAGATTTGAATGCTCCTGCATACAAGATAGCATCATTTGAAGCTACGGATCTATCTTTAATAAAATATGCTGCATCAACAAAAAAACCTCTTATTATTTCAACAGGAATGGCAAACCTAGATGAAATTTCAGAGATTGTAGAGACTGCAAAAAATAGTGGATGCGAGAAACTTGTGCTTCTTCATTGTGTCAGTAGCTATCCAGCTCCAGTGGAGGAAGTTAATTTAAGAACTATCCCTGATTTAAAAGATAGATTTAATGTAAATATTGGCTTATCTGATCATACTCTTACAAATTCAGCAGCGATTGCTTCCATAGCTATAGGCGCATGCTTAATTGAGAAACATTTTATTTTTTCAAGAGAGCTAACAGGCCCTGATTCAACATTTTCAATTGAGCCTCAAGAGCTTAAAGAGCTTGTAGTTTCTTGTAAGGATGCGTGGCTTTCACTTGGTAAAGCTGACTATTCTCTTAAAAATGCTGAAAAGGAAAATATCAAATTCAGAAGATCTATTTATTTTATTAAGGATCTCAGAAAAGGAGATAAGATTAGCCCTGCTGATATTAAGAAAATTAGACCTGGCTATGGCCTGCCTCCAAAATATATTGATAAAGTGTTGGGTCTAAGATTAAAAGAGGATGTTAAGCGAGGAACACCCCTATCTTGGGAAATTCTTGATATAGACGAGAGAAATTTTCCTACACAACAGTAATTCACTCTATGAGAAGACCCTTCAATAATTTAAATCATTATTTAAAATCTTTAATTTTTTTTTTAAGTGTTCAACTTATATCCAAGCATTATGATGTAATTCTTTCTTCATCTATTTCCTTTAATCGGGGCAAAGACAATTTAAATATGCTTTTTAGTCCCTTCATAAAACTATTTCAGGAAGAAAAAAAAACTTTTTTAATTTTAGAAGAACCCGATCTCGGAGGCGCATTTAGAGACCTCTCTCATAGCAAACAGGCTATAAGTTTATTTCCAATAACTCTCTCCGAGATGGTGTTGAGAAAATTATTTTTTTTTATTAATCATGAATCTAGAGAGAGGTATATTCGAGAGATTATCCAAAAGATTTTTTTTAGAAACCTTAAATCTAAGCATATTCTTACTTTAATCCATCATAAAGTAGAACTTTGGCGATTATGTTTTAAGGATTCTTATATTTATGACTATCAACATGGAATAATGTATTCAAATCATCCTGGATACATCAAAGACCATAGGGCTTCATCTCGATCAAGAGAAAATGGAGTGATCCTTCTCACCCATTCAAAAATTATTAGCAATATATTGATAAGTAATGATCAATCCGGTTACTACAATGATCAAACTGTGATTAATTTAGGTTTTAAAAATCACGTTAAATCCTCTAGAAGATATCTCCATAAAGATCAATTAACAATCTTGTTTTCTCTGCAAGATGTGGATGATGGAGGGGAGCAAGCATTAAAAGAATATTACTTAAAAGTTTTTGATATTTTAAAAGAAATTGAGTCTTTCTCAGAGCTTAAAATAGATCTTTTTGTAAAGAGGCATCCTAGAGCAAACAAAAATAGGGATCTTAAGTTACCAATCAATTCAAGCAATCATTTGTTTCTAGCAGAAGATATAGATATTGAGCGAGATAGAATCAACCTTCATTTAACCCATAACTCGTCAACAGCTATAGATTTAGCTTATCACGGAATCCCTACATTTTTTTTAGAAATTGGAAGACCAAATCGGGAATCTTTTCCTTTTTTGAGAGCGAATAAGATTTTTTTAGATGATTTATCATATCCCTATAAAAATCATTTTATAACTAGTTTTGAGGATTTAAGATCATGCCTAATGGGTTACAGAGACATATTAAGATCAGGCAAAGAAGACATACATACTGAGATCTTTAATTGGCATCAGCGCTTACATGAAGATTTTGACAAGAAAAGGACTATAAAGGTTTTTAGCAAGCAAGATTTTTTTAAATTAAAAATTTGAATATGAAACAAAAAATTCTAATAATTCTATCGCAAGAGATTTTTTTAAGGAATTACCTCTCTACAAATGCATTTAGGGAACTTGAAAAGGAATATATTCTTGAATTTTCTATTCCAAGCAGACTATCCAAAAATAAATTAATTGATGAAGAAAAGTCATTCTTAAAATTTAATTTCAGTCAAAAAAGAGCTCATCAATATTTTAAGATTTTAGATGTATTGATGTGGAGATATAGAGGACGGTCAACTACTTTTAAATTCAGAATTAAAAGAAGGCTGGGTTTTCATTTGCAATTTGCCGATAGCGCAACCTTGATAGGTAAGCTAGTAAGGATTCCTTGGAGGATAATTAGATTTTTCTTCATCAAAATTAAAAATACCATATTAATTGATACACCTTTATTTACCCCCTATTTAAATTTTTTAATTGGGAGGTTAGGGTCGAATCATGAATTAGGTGAAATAATTGTTCAATCAAAAGCTGATATAGTTTTATTTCCCTCTAGTGCTTATGATCCAATCGGACTAGATATTATTTCTATTTGCAGGAAAAATGGCATTATTTCTTTTTTCTTGATTGATAACTGGGATAATCTTTCAAGCAAATCATTATTTATTGAAAATCCAGATTATATAAGCGTTTGGGGCGAGCAATCCAAAGAGCATGGAATTCGAATACAGAAACTATCCCCTGAGAGAATAAAAATATTAGGAACGCCGCGATATGAAAACTATTTTCTTAATAGAGAAAAATACCTTTTATCACCATACAATTTTAAATATATATTATTTGTTGGAACCGCCTTACAATTTGATGAAGTAAGCTGTATTTACAAAATTGATCAAATACTTGGATCAAATAATTCATTTAAAGGAATAAAATTAGTTTATAGGCCTCATCCATGGAGAAACGGATTATCTATTTTAGATGAATCTAAGCTTCAAAACACAATAATTGATAAGCAGCTTAGAAATGAATATTTGAAGAAAGATAACTCTTTAGAAGTGCAACCAAGCCTAGATTACTATTCGTCTCTGATTCAGAATAGTATCTTTATTATAGGAGGTCTCACATCAATGTTAATTGAATCTAACATATTCTATAAATCATTTATTGGATTAATTCATAATGATAAAAAGCATAGGCAGACCTCAATGCACAACGTTTACAGATCATATGCTCATTTTAGAGGTATTGATAAGATTCCACTTGTATTTCTATGTGACAAACTGGATGAACTTGAGAAATTCATGGCTATAGCACTAGATCTAGACAATGCCGATTTTAAAAAAGATGCAGACGCTGCTAGAAATTATTTTTATCAGCATCACAGCAAAAATTATTCGTATGGGTTGTTAGAAGCATGCAAAGAAATTTTTGATGATATTAAAATTAAACTATGAGCAGGATTACCATATTTTTGCCCACTTATAACAGGGTTAAAAGATTAAAAAAGCAGCTAGAAGATATTTTTGCAAGCACCATACTTGACGATACTAAACTAGTAGTTGTTAATGACTGTTCAACAGATGCAACACTTAATTTCCTTGAATCACTTCATGCTAATGAGAACTTAAGCATTATCAATCATAAAAGAAATTTAGGATATGCAAATAATTTAATTTACTGCCTCAAAGCTTGCCAGACAGAATATATGCTTTGGATAACCGATGATGATGATTATATTTTTGAAAATATTAAAGCTCTAGAAAAATTGATTGCAAATTGTTCACTTGATTTTGTTAGCCCAGAGTTTGACGATAGTATGAATTCTAGAAAAAACCATAAGAATAAATTCCTCTCTTATAGAGATATTTGGGATGCTGCTAGGCATGCACCGGGTCTTTTATTTAAAAGGTCTGCATTCATAAAGCTTGAAGACAGCCTATTACTTGCCTTAGGAAGGCAAGATTACGTGGCTTTCTTTTATCCCCAAATATTTCTTTTGTTTCACGCAAAAGCAAAAGGGTCTAGGCTGCTGGCCTCTGATATTGTGATTGGGTCTAAAACAAAAAAAGCTTTGGAAACTAATGCTATAGATTCAAACGGGAATCATTATTTATCTTTTTATAATTCTGTAAAATTATTTCATGATTTCAAGAATTTTTATGAGGAGATTTACAAAGAAACTTCCTCTAAAGAAATTTTAGAAGTGCTAGATTATTTCAGTATGTCTCTACTTAGTTATATTAGAAGAGGCATAAGATCAGATTTCAAAGAATTAGAGAGAGATCTGATGATTGGTGTGGCTGCAAATATTACTTCTTTTAGCGCCCTAAGGCACATTCCTAAGATAATGGTTAAATTATCTATGAGAGCAATTAAAAAATTGTTTAATATTTAGAAATAGTTATCAACCAAAACGATCCTTAAATTTCCTTCTTTTTGAGGCTGTCCCCTGTGAATGCCAGATTGATTTGAAATTATTATTGTGCCAGGTTTTCCAAGGAATGAATGTAATTGATTCTCAGCAATTGGCATATCATCATATCGGTATTGACTATCATTAATAAGCCTTTTTATCATTCTTTGTATTAAAGTTGAAATCTTCAATAAAATCTTTTTTTTATGGCTTTTGGGGACATAAGAATATGGGCCATAGTCTTTATTTGGAACATCAGTTAAATAAATCATGCACTTAAATTGATCTCTCGCCTTATCGATATGAGGCCCTCTAGTATTTTCAACTCCTTCATTATGATAAATATTAAAGTGGCTGAAAGATTTACCAGTAAAATTTTCTAGCCATGGCCTATAAATTTGATGAATATCACTCAGCAATTTTTGATCCTCCTCATCAAGAATTTTTTCCACTCTAAAAAGATCTATCATTCCCCCGTCAATTTTTAATTTATCTTCTTCCCTATAATTTACAAAGCATTTATCTAATTTCATAATTTCTTCATAATTTAGTTTTTTTTCTTGCTTGTGGTTTACATAATAATCTTCATGGCGCCCTTCATCATCAGGATTTAGTCTTCCCAAGAAATTTAGTATGTTTGTTTTCAGCCTTTTAACTCTTTCTTCAGCAATGCAATTATGTAATATTACAACTCCATATCTTTCCAAAGAGATAAAAACTTCAAGGGGATTTGTATCAATATAAGACCTTTCAAAAGCAAAGTCAGAAATGTTAACTCTGCTAGAGAAGATTAGGGTATTAAGCTTAGGAATTATATTTTTGAACATTTTTTACTATACCAAATTAGTTTCAGCTAGTTTTAGCGGCATAATTCAATTCTAATGATTATAATAATATAAAATTTTATTACTCAAGGCAGAAAATGTTTAACAAATTTATAAATTCTAGTGACTCATTCATAATTGCAGAGGTTGGACAAAATCATCAGGGAGAGCTTGAAAAAGCTTTAGAATACATCGAAATCTTTGCAAGCTTGGGTGCAGATGCAGTAAAGTTTCAAACTAGAAATAACAGATTTCTTTTTTCTGATGAAGCATATAACAAAAACTATGATAGTGAAAACGCATTCGCTAAATCTTATGGTGAACATAGAGAAGCTCTAGAACTTGATATTAAGTCGCTTGATACAATTTCTCAAGCATGCAAAGAAGCTGGCGTATTTTTTATGTCTACCCCATTTGATGAGCCAAGTCTTGAAATACTAATAGATAAGGGAGTTGATATAATAAAGATTGCTTCCTTTGACTTAGGAAATTTACCGTTCATTAACAGAATAGCCAAAACTGGCCTGCCCGTTGTAATGAGCATTGGAGGCGGGCAATCTGATCAAATCAATTCAAGTGTTGAAGTTTTGCTCAATCATAATTGTGACTTAGCAATCCTTCATTGTGTATCTGAATATCCTTGTGAATTTAATAAGCTAGGCTTAGAAAATATACAACGATTACAAGAGAAATTTCCTAACTGTGCAATTGGTTCATCGGATCACTTTAATGGAACTCTTTCAGGCCCAATTGCTTATACTAAAGGTGCAAGGGTGTTTGAAAAGCATGTAACCCTTAATAGATCATGGAAAGGAACAGATCATAGCTTTGCACTTGAGCCTGATGGCTTTAGAAAATTTGTAAGAGACATCAGAAGGGTGCCGATGATGATGCCAGAAAAAAGCAGTGAGGATCTAGGTAAGGAGTATGTCTTCCAAAAACTAGGTAAATCAGTTGTTGTTAATGATAATCTTGCTGCAGGTGAGGTTCTTACTTTAGAAAATCTAAGTGGAAAGATTTTTAATAAGATACATATCCCTGTAAGAGAGTCTAATAAGCTTATTGGAATGAAATTAAATAAATCTATTCAAGCTAATAACTTTGTATCTTGGGATGACGTTGAATAGAAATTATGCATATTCCTGAATCAGAGATATTAGAAATAAAATTGGTTGCTTTAGATTTTGATGGTGTTTTTACTGATAATAATGTAATTGTTGACGAAAACGGAAAAGAGTCAGTAGTTTGTTCAAGGGCAGATGGTATAGGATTGTCTTTACTGAAACAAAGAGGATTTCAAATCTATATTGTCTCGAGCGAACATAATCCTGTTGTTAAGCAGAGGGCTAAGAAGCTTGATATTAATTGCCTTCAGGGCATTAGAGAAAAAGATAAAGCTTTAGAGGATCTTTGCAAATTGCATAACATTCAAATGAAGAATATCCTCTTTTTAGGGAATGATATAAATGATATTCCAGCATTTAAGTGTGCTGGCCTTGCAATTGGAGTTGATGATTCTCATCCAAATACATATGAATATTTAAATTTTAGGCTATCAAAAAAGGGTGGTGATGCTGCAGTAAGAGAGTTATGCGACCTGATTTTGGACACTATAGATGACAAGAAGTATTTTTGACTTATCCGGTGAGGTGGTGATCATTACAGGTTCATCTGGTTTACTTGGTTTTGAATATTCTAAAGCTGTCATCCAAAATCATGGCAAAGTGATCGGAATTGACATTGTTGAAAATGAAAATTCAAAATACCTTAAAGCTAAATTCCCCAATTCATTTAGCTTTATTAAAGCAGACATTACTAAAAAATTAGAATTAATAGATGCTTTGATCAAAATCAAAGAAATTTTTGGCGAACCAACTGCATTAGTTAATAATGCAGCTATTGATAACCCTCCACTAAATGATTCAATTACAGGTTGCTTTGAAGAAATTTCTGAAGAGAGCTGGGATGAAGTTAATAATGTTAATTTAAAGGGTGTATTTTTAGCTTGCCAGGTATTTGGTTCAGAGTTTGCCTCTAACAAGAGAGGAAATATCATAAATATTTCTTCAATTTATGGATTAGTCTCCCCTGATCAGTCAATGTATGATTCAATCAATAAGGATAAAAAAAGATTTTTTAAGCCAGCGGCTTACTCAGTTACTAAATCTGGCATTTTAAATTTTACAAGATACCTAGCTGAATATTGGGCCAAAGATAATATAAGAGTTAATACTCTTACACTGGCAGGGGTCAAAGGCAATCAAGACAAAGATTTTTTAATAAAATATAAACAAAGGATTCCCATGGGTAGAATGGCTGAATCTCATGAATATTCGGGTGCGATTGTATTCCTATTAAGCAATGCCTCTTCATATATGACAGGTAGCAATTTGATTATAGACGGAGGTTGGACAGCAATATAATGCATAAAAGAAATCCTTCTAAAATTAAAGTTAAAAAAATTCTTAACTTTATAGATGGCAAACTTGCTTATTCATCAATAAAGCGGAATCTTAAAAAATTTAATCCACATAATGGAAAATTACAGAAATATGTTGCTATATCTGGATCTAGTGACGTAGATTATGCTGTACGATCTTCTCTCATTGCATTTAAAGATTGGTCAGCAGTCTCTCCCGTTAATCGAGGCAAATATTTAAAAAACTTTGTACATGAATTAGAAAGCAATCGAGATAAACTTGAAAGATTAGTTTCTTTAGAGACTGCAAAATCATTACAGGCTTCATCTGGGGAGGTCTCAGGAGCAATATTGCAGGGTGATTACTTCGCAGGTGAGGGGATGAGGTTATATGGAAGATCATTAACATCGTCTAATCACCAAAAATCGGTTTTTACATCTAGATATCCTCATGGAGTAGTGGGTTTAATTGTTCCTGCAAATACTCCTATTGCCAATATTGCTTGGAAAATATTTCCAGCTCTTATCTGTGGAAACTCTTGTGTATTAAAGGCATCTGAAGATGCGCCTGAATTAGCTAATCAAGTTGCAAAACTAGCCATTAAGTCTGGTTTGCCTAAAGGACTGATAAATATTATTCATGGGGATGCATCTACTGGGAGATTACTTGTAGAACACCCCTTAATAAAGTTAATAAGTTTTACAGGTTCGAGTTCAGCCGGAATAGACATTTCTTCCAGAGCGTCCAAATATCTTAAAAGAGTTTCTCTTGAGCTTGGTGGTAAAAACCCTTTTGTTGTTTCTGATGATTGCAATCTTGAGAAGGCTGTCGATTGGGCGCTGTTATCTGCATTTAGCAATGCTGGGCAAAGATGTGCTGCTGGGAGTAGATTGATTGTATTTGAAAAGATTTATGATTCATTTAAGAAAGAGTTTCTCAGGAAAATGTCAACCTTGAAGTTGGGAGTAAGCGATGAATGTGACCTTGGACCAGTTATTAATTTAAAACAATATAAGAATATTTTGAGATACTTTAAATTAGTTTCTTCAAACGGCGGAAAAATTGAATTTGGAGGCAAGCCTGCGCATATTAAAAGTGGTGCTCATGGGTATTATATTCTCCCTTCACTTATTTCTGGTCTTGAAAAGATACCTGAACTTTATGATATAGAAGTTTTTGGGCCTGTAACCCATATAGAAAAGGTCAAAGATTTAGATGAAGCCATTAAGGCATCCAATAATACAAGATATGGTCTTACAGCCTCTATTCATACCAGCAGTATTAGCAAATCTCTTCAATTTTCTAAATCTGTTATGTGTGGTTTCGTTAACGTAAATTTGGGAACCTTTGGAAGTGAACCACATTTCCCATTTGGTGGTTATGGGCTGTCAGGGAATGGGACTAGGGAGCCAGGCATAGAGGCTCTTGATGTATATTCAGAATTAAAAAACATTTCAATTTCAGAGTAGATATTAATGACTAAAAGCTTATCAAATGTGGCTTTAATTCCTGCAAGATCTGGCTCTCAAAGGATTGCAAATAAGAATATTTTTATCGTTAATAAACACCCATTATTGAGTTACACAATTCAATCAGCACTAAATTCTGAGATATTTAATAGGGTTGTATGTATCACAGACTCAAGAGAATATGCTGATATAGCAATAAGGTATGGAGCTTATGTACCTAAGTTAAGGCCAAAAGTTACAGCAAAATCAACCTCTCCTGACATAGATTGGGTTAATTGGATCTTAAGATTGCTATCAAAAAAAGGAATGGAGTTCGATACTTTTTCAATTCTTAGACCTACAAGCCCTTTTAGGAATGAGTCAACTATCAGGAGAGCTTTTAAACAATTTAAGTCTCATAAAAAAATTGATTCATTAAGAGCTGTTGAGCTGTGTAAACAACATCCAGGTAAAATGTGGAAACTAGAATCCAAAGGGATGCAGCCACTTATCAATAAAAAAATTAACGGTATTTTTTGGCATTCTAATCAAACAAAAATCTTACCTAAATTTTATATTCAAAATGCTAGTCTAGAAATCTCATGGGTAGAAAACGTTATGCAAAACAATTCAATTAGTGGCAAAATCATTGCTCCCTTTATTACAAAAGACTATGAGGGTTTCGACATAAACTATCCTGAGGATATAGAAATAATGAAATATATTTTACGTAACAATTTGGCATCATTACCAAAAATAACCTCTTAAAAGGAGATTTCGATGGGTGATTTGATAGGTTCTTCAGTATCTGGAAAACTGGAGTATATAGATAGAGCTTATTTTAAAAGAGTTATTGATAGTAACTTAGATATTAATCAAAAATGCGAGATAGTAGCAAACCTCTGCAGAATTAATGCTCTTTATATGATCGCAAAAGCAGGCTCAGGGCATATAGGAAGCTCTTTTTCAAGCATGGACATCATGACTTATTTATTACTATCTAATTTAAATGAGTTAGATGACTATAATATTGACTCATCATTTATATTTTTTTCCTCTAAGGGGCATGATGCTCCTGCTCTTTATAGTTTATATATAGGATTGGGTATCATCGATTTTAAAAAAATACACTCACTAAGGAGAAAGGATGGTTTACCAGGTCACCCTGATATTCATACAAATGGTATTTTTGTAAATACTGGATCTTTAGGCATGGGCGTCTCAAAAGCTAAGGGGCTAATCAAAGCTAATAGGATTAATGGCATCCAACAAAAAGTTTTTGTATTAACCGGTGATGGGGAGCTTCAAGAAGGTCAGTTTTGGGAATCATTGATATCTGCCGCAAATGAAAAAATGCATGAGCTTGTAGTAGTAATTGATCACAATAAACTGCAATCTGATACTTACGTTAATCAAGTTAGTGATTTAGGTAGCCTTAAAGAAAAGCTTAAGTCATTTGGTTTTAATTGTTTTAGATGTGATGGCAATAATTTTAAAGAATTAGAAAATGTCTTCAATCTTGCAGATCAAGTACCTTTACCAACTATTATTATTGCTGACACTATAAAGGGCAAGGGTGTTTCCTTTATGGAGCATACTTCATTTGATTCTGATCATGAGCTATATAAATTTCATAGTGGTGCTCCAGATAGCGATTCTTATAAAAATGCTTTACAAGAGTTGAAAGATAGATCTCTTCTCCTATCAAAGAATTATAATGTCTCAAAACCTAAATTTTTAAAGGTTGACTTGCCTACAAAACCCGCAGAAGACAAAGCAACCTCATTGATCAGCTCTTACTCAAAGATACTAGTATCTATGGCCAATAAGTATCCAATTGTTGCATTGGATGCTGATCTAGTAAAAGACACAGGTTGTCTTGAATTTAGTGAAAAATTTCCACATAAATTTGTAGAATGTGGAATAGCTGAGCAAGACATGGTATCGCAGGCTGGATGTATTGCTGCCAAAGGGTTAATTCCAATTGTTCACTCATTTGCATGTTTTTTATCTGCAAGACCAAATGAGCAAATATATAATAACTGTACTGAAAAGAGAAAAGTTATATATGTTGGGTCGCTTGCTGGCATTTTACCTGGAGGACCAGGCCATTCTCACCAAGCTGTTAGAGATATAGCTGCTCTATCTGGGATACCCTATTTAAATATAATAGAACCTTGTTGTGAAGAAGAATTAATTTATGCCTTGGAATGGGCCATAAATGACTCACCATTCAGCACTTATATAAGGTTAGTTAGCATTCCATATGTTCAAATGTTCAATCTTCCCCATCAGAGATTTGTGCAAGGGAGAGGGCAAATTATTAAAAATGGTGAAAATACTTTGGTCATTACATACGGCCCAATTTTTACAAACTTAGCTTATGAAATAGCTTGTGAAAAAGAATTTGATTCTAAGCTGCAAGTTGTAAACATGCCATGGTTAAATTATTTGGACAAGGAATGGTTAAATAATTTACTCAGATCTTTTAAAAATTTGGTAGTCATTGACAACCATTATCTTGATGGAGGCTTGGGTAAATTACTGCAAGGCTTCATTGGCTCACAAAATTTAAATATCAAGTCTAAAGTTTTAGCTGTTACTGAAATACCAATCTGTGGCAATACCGAAGAGGTGTTAAATCATCACTTTCTTAGCAAGGATTCCATTAGGGAGGCTATTAGAGGCTTGAATTGAATGAATATTAGATAAACTTTTCTAAAGATTGAAGAATATCTAAATCATACAACTCATCTCTTGAGGACCAAAACATCTCTTATATTTGAAAACTCTTAAAGAAAATCTTAAGTATTAACAATTCTAGATAGGTATTTTCCATATTCAGAGCTTTTATAGAGCTCAATAGACTTCATGATATCTTTTTTACCAATCCATCCAAAATTAAAAGCAATTTCTTCAATGCATGCTAATTTGAAACCTTGTCTTTTTTCAATGGTATGAACAAATGAGCTCGCATCAAGTAATGATTCATGTGTCCCCGTGTCTAGCCATGCAAACCCTCTTCCAAGATGCTCAACTTTAAAGTCTTTAGGGCTTTCACTTAGAAATTTTTTGATCAAAGATGTGATTTCGTATTCACCCCTTTTAGATTTAGATAATTTCTTTGAGAAATCAACACAACGATTGTCAAAAAAGTATAGCCCCGTAATTGCTAGGTTTGATTTTGGTTTGTTAGGCTTCTCAAGTATTGCCTTAACTTTTCCTGATCTATCTTCTTCAAGTATTCCAAAATTTTCTGGATTACTTACAGGATATGTAAATATTGTAGATCCCTTTATATTTTTTTTAGCTTTTAGCAGCTTTTCAGAAAATTTTTCTCCATAAAAAATATTGTCTCCAAGAATAAGTGCACACCCATCACCATTTAGAAAACGTTCGCCAATTATAAAAGCTTGTGGAAGGCCTTCTGGATTTTCTTGGACTTCATATGATAGTTGTATTCCAAAATTAGAGCCATCACCGAGAAGTTTTTTGAAGAGATTTAAATGGTTTGGTGTTGAAATAATTAAAATCTCTTTAATGCCAGCAAGCATCAATACTGATAGGGGATAATAAATCATCGGTTTATCATATATTGGAAGAAGTTGCTTAGAAATGACAGATGATACTGGTCTTAATCTAGTACCCAGTCCCCCTGCAAGAATTATGCCCTTCATAAGATTTTTGCCTTATTACCCAGCCTCTCCAGCCTATATTTAGATTTGATTATTTCTTGCCACCAGTTACTATTGTTGATATACCATTCAATTGTCTTCTCAAGATTTTCTTCAAAAGATTTCTGAGCTTTCCAGCTAAGGGTATTTATTAATTTTGATGAGTTGATTGCATATCTTTTATCATGACCTGGTCTGTCTGAAACAAATTCAATCTGAGATTTATATGATTGAGATTTTTTAGAGGCATTTATTGGCATCTTTTGATCTAAGATTTCGCAAATTATGTTGGCTACTTCTATATTTTCTTTTTCGCAATTAGCTCCTATGTTAAAAAGAGTATTTATTTCTTCACTAAGCCCTATTTCAATTAAGGCGCTAATATGATCTTCAACATATAGCCAATCTCTAATCTGTCTTCCATTTCCATAGATAGGAATTTTATTGCCCTGAATAGCATTTATAATGGTATGTGGGATAAATTTCTCAGGAAACTGATAAGGGCCAAAGTTATTACTACAGTTTGTAATAATGTAAGGTAATCCAAAAGTTCTTCCCCATGCTTTAACCAAATGATCGGATGCTGCCTTAGAGGCTGAATATGGTGAGCTGGGATCATACTTTGATGCTTCACTAAATGCTGCATCATTTTTTTCTAGAGATCCAAATACCTCATCAGTAGAAATATGAATAAATTTGTGCATCTTATTTGATGATTTGGAAATATTTTTTAAGAATGCATCAATTAAATTATAGGTACCAAGTATGTTAGTTTTCAAAAAAATTTCGGGATTATCAATGGATCTGTCTACATGAGTTTCTGCTGCTAGATTAAAGATAATATTTGGTGAAAACTCATTAATAATATTACTGATCTCAACTTTATTAGTTATATCGCATTTTATAAATCTGTAAGAATTAGATGATTTTTGATCAACGGTACTTTTATTTGAGGAATAGGATAGGTTATCTATATTTAAAATATTAAATTGTCTTAAATTTACTAACTTTTTGACTAGGGCGCTACCTATGAAACCAGCGCCACCTGTTACTAAAATATTCATTTGCTTAAGATCAATATAGAAAAAACAATTATACTAGTAAATTATTCTTGGTAAATAATTAAGAGCCTTTTATGGATGTAACAGTTATAGGGTCAGGTTATGTAGGGCTAGTCACGGGGGCCTGCCTTTCTGAACTTGGCCATAACGTAACTTGTCTTGATAGACAGCCAAAGTTAGTGAAAAGTTTAAGAGAAGGGAATGTTCATTTCTATGAACCTTTTCTTGAAGAATTATTAAAAAATAATCTCAAGAATCAAAGAATTTCTTTTACTTCGTCTTACAAAATAGCATTAAAGAATTCAATTATCTTTCTATGTATTGATACACCAAGATCAAGATCAGGAAGACCAAATTTGAAGAATTTTTGGAGTTCAATAGAGTCAATCATAAGAAATTTATCTAATCATTCCACAATCATTATTAAATCTACTGTCCCAATAGGAACTAACACAAAGCTAAAAAAATATTTCATCAAAAATAAGATCCTTAAGAAAAAGAAATTAAAGATTAATTTTTGTTCAAATCCTGAATTTCTTAAGGAGGGATCTGCGGTCAATGACTTTATGAGACCTGACAGAATTATTATTGGCAGTTCTAATCCAGAAGTTCAAAAGCTCATGATCGATCTATACAAGCCTCTTAACAGAAAGAGCAATAAGAATATTTTCATGGATCCAGTTTCTGCTGAACTAACAAAATATGCTTCAAATACATTCTTGGCCACCAAAATTAGTTTTATGAATGAGATAGCTAGAATCTCAGATAGATATGGCGCAAATATTCACAGTGTTAGAGATGGCATGGGTAAAGATGATAGGATAGGCAATCAGTTTTTATATTCTGGTCTTGGCTTTGGAGGTTCTTGTTTCCCAAAAGACTTGCAAGCAATGATCTATGAATCAAAGTTGTCAGGAGTATCGGGTAGCATTATTTCTTCAGCTTATGAAGTAAATAAAACCCAAGTAGACTATTTTGCAAAAAAAATTGAAAATTTTTATACCAAGAATAAGCTTGATCCCAAGAAATCTAGACTCACTTTGTGGGGCATGAGCTTTAAACCCAATACTGATGATCTGAGAGAATCTCAATCAATCAAGTTACTTTTCCGGTTGTCGAAGAAATTTGAAAGGCTGTATGTTTTTGATCCCTTAATTAGTAAAAAAAGGTTTAATGAACTTCAAGTGCCCAATAATATTAATTACATTAACAATCAATATGAAAAAATTAATGACTCTGATGCATTAGCTATTTGTACTGAGTGGAAGCAGTTCTGGAATCCTGATTTTTTAAAGTTAAAGTCTCTTAAGCACAAAGTCATATTTGATGGAAGGAATATATTGGATAAAAAACTCATTATTGATCAAGGATTGAATTACATTGGCATCGGAATCTAGAATAGCTCGATTGCCTGTCTCAATAGTAATTCCTGTCTATAACGACTCTCATTTTCTAAGAAAATGTCTAAACTCAATCTTAAAGCAAACAAGCTTGCCATCTGAAGTAATAGTAATTGACGATGGATCAGATGACTGTCTTTGTAAAGACATATGTGAAATGACTGATTACAGAATCCTAAATATAAGGCATAAAAAGATACATAATGTTGGCCCTTCCGGAGCAAGAAATGAAGGACTTTCTCAAGTAAGCTCTAAATTTATCATGTTCTTGGATGTGGATGATTGTCTAAGAAAAGATTCTTTATTGATGCTTTATAACAAATTAAGTGAATTGGGCGAGAATTATTTTGGAGTTTTTGGGAGAATAAAAAATACTGGCAGATTTTTTAACCCAAAGACTACATATATCACTGAATCAAAAATATATCCCGATGGAATTGGCAGACATGGAAATTTCCAAGGTCAAATTTCAAGTTATTTGCTGGTTACAGATAAAGTGAGAAAGGTAGGCGGCTTTGATAAACTTCTTACTCATTACGAAGATTTTAAACTTATTTTACTTCTTTTGAGTAAAAGCAAGCTTGCAACTATCAAGGATATTACCCTTGAAAAAAGGCATAGAGAAAACTCCCTCAGTAATAGAAACTATAAGCGTTCATTTCTTGGAGCACTGAAGTTTTTAAGTTCAGCAGAGTTGAATTCATTGCTTTCCCATCAAGAGGTTCAAGCTAGAAAAAAAGAAGCATATCTCAGCTATTCTAAAGGACTATTTAAGGACATGTTCCTTTTAAAAGCGAGAGTTGCTCTTGAGAAGGCGTATTCTTTTTCTAAACCTAGTTGTTTAAAGGAAGAGATTGCTTATTATTTTTTTCAATTATTAAGTATTCTGTTTCATAGAAAAAAGAAAACAATAAAGCAGCCCTCAGTTGCAATAATAATTCCAACATTTAATGATAAGAGGTATCTAGCTAAAACCATTAGCTCCTTTAAAAAGCATGCTGTGTTACCAAATGAGCTAATAATAATAGATGATGGCTCTGAAGAAGATTACGTTGATAATATTTTGGAAAGCTCAGGACTGCTTTCATTACCACTTGATATTAAAAAAAGAAGAATTTTAAACTCAGGCCCCTCTAAAGCTAGAAATATTGGCGCACAAATGTCCATAAGTGAATATCTTATTTTTCTTGATTCAGATGATTTTCTTCATAAAGACGCCATCTTTCACATAAAAAGATTCCTTAAAATAAATAGTAATTCTATAGATATTCTTCATTGCGGGATGAGGAGGCATGCAAAAGTTTTCTTTAATTCATTTCCTGAGCTCAAGTATTCTAATGAAAATTTCAATATGATTGGGAAAGATAATATATTAGAGGGACTTTCAACATTTGTTTTCTCAAGAAAATCATTCACAGAGCTAGGAGGGTTTGACGAGAACCTAAGTCATAATGAAGATTTTGAACTAGTTTTAAGATATTTAAAGAAAAAGTTTATTATTGAGCCATTATTTAAAGTTGTGCCAATTATCAGGAAAAGAAGAGGATCTTTAAGTAGGTCTGATCCAACAAGATCATTTATAGGAGTCAATGAATTCCTAAAAAAAGCCTCAGAAAATAGATTGCTTTTAGAACAAGAGATAAAATCTAGGAGAAAAGAGAATCATCTAACCTTAGCTAAAAGAATGTTTTACACATTCAGATTTCCATCTTTTTTGAGATTTGCAAAACTTGCTTTTACCTTTGACCCTCCCAGAACTTTAAAAGAGAAAACTATTTTTCAATTTCTCGTTATTATTCATTCCTTTAGCACAAAGTAATCCTAAAAAAATTGAAAATAATTGATTTTCTTAATACATTGCATAGAGGATATAATACTTTTGCCAAACCCTATTTTTATGAATTCTGAACAATAACTCAAGATGAAAGGCAAATTACCAGACAGACAGATTAAGTTATGTGTTATTGGTTTAGGGTATGTAGGGTTACCGCTAGCGGTGGAACTTGGTAAGCATTTTCATACTACTGGATTTGATATAAATAAAGAGAGAATTAGAGAGCTTAGCAATAATAAAGATGTCACATTAGAAGTCACAAAACAGGATTTAAGGGAAGCAAAATCTCTAACATTGACATCGTCTGCGAAGCAAATAAAAGACGCTAACATTTACATAGTTACAGTCCCCACACCAATTACTTTATCTCTAAAGCCAGATTTAGGCCCTCTGAGAAATGCTTGCAGAACTGTCGCAAATGTTCTTCAGAGGGGAGATATTGTAGTATTTGAATCAACCGTATTTCCAGGAGCAACCAGAGAGATTTGTATTCCAATTCTAGAAAAGTCAGGATTAAAATTTAATAAAGATTTTTCATGTGGATATAGTCCTGAAAGGATTAATCCCGGAGATTCTAAAATGAAGCTAAGGGATATTATCAAAGTGGTCTCAGCCTCCAACAATAAAGCTCTTAAAAAAATCAAGTTGATATATGAAAAAATCATTGATGCCGGAATATATGTTGCTGAATCAATTGAGGTAGCTGAGGCAGCTAAAGTCATTGAGAATACGCAACGAGATTTAAATATTGCCCTCATGAACGAGCTTTCAATGATTTTTAATAAAATGGGACTGGATACTAACGAAGTTCTTTCAGCTGCTAATACTAAATGGAATTTTCTTGATTTTAAGCCAGGTCTAGTTGGGGGGCATTGTATTGGTGTCGATCCTTATTATTTAACATTTAAATCCAAGCAATTAAATTTAATTCCAAAAGTAATTCTAGCTGGCAGGAGGACAAATAATTCAATGTCCAAATTTGGTGTAGAAGAACTAAAGAATATTTTTTTGAAATCAAACCTGAGTTTAAAAGGTAAGAAAATATTAATCCTTGGGCTTGCTTTTAAAGAGGATTGCACCGATATAAGGAATTCAAAGGTATTCGATATTATAGATTATCTTAATAAGGAAAAAGCATTAGTGGAAATATATGATCCACTAATAAATACTGATTTAGAGGAAAGAACCTTTGAACGAGTTTATAAGTTAGATAAACAAAATTATCATGCTGTTATCTTGGCAGTACCCCATAAGAAGATAATTAAAATGGGCATAAAGAAAATTAAAACTTTGCTCCTGCCCAATGGGATATTTTTTGACTTAAAAGCAAAATTCAAAAAGCATGAAAGCAATTTCAGGCTATAAAAAATAATAATTATGAGCAAGCTATTAAAAAAGAATAATACTTGGTTGATAACTGGTTGCGCAGGCTTTATTGGCAGTAACTTGTTAGAGTATTTGCTTTTAAATAATCAAAGAGTTGTAGGTATAGATAATTTTTCAACTGGTTATCAATCAAACTTGGATCAAGTCAAAGAATCAGTAGGTAATACAAAATGGAAAAACCTTAGTTTTTTAGATGCAGATTTGAGGGATCTGAATAAATGTTTAGCTCTTTTAAATCGAATTAAAGGTGGATTAAATTTTGATTTCATACTTCATCAAGCTGCTATTGGATCGGTCCCTCGAAGCATTAAAGATCCTATCTTTACTCATGAAAATAATGTTGATGTTTTTGTTAATATTTTGGAGATTGCAAGATCACTCAGCATCCCTAAATTAGTATATGCCTCTAGCAGTTCTGTATACGGAGACGAAGTAACACTTCCTAAAAGGGAGCAAAAGATTGGAAAATTGCTTTCACCATATGCAGCTACAAAGTATATTAACGAGATTTATGCAGATATATATTCATCAGTTTATAACATTTCTATTACTGGCCTGAGATATTTCAATGTTTTTGGTCCAAGACAAGATCCAGGTGGACCTTATGCAGCAGTTATTCCTAAATGGATCCAAGCTTTTATAGATAACTCTGGCGTTATTATTAATGGAGATGGTAAGACCACAAGAGATTTTTGTTATATTGATAATGTTGTCCAAGCTAATATTCGTTCTGCTTTGATAAATCAACCAAATCACCTTGTTCATAATATAGCTTTTGGGGAGAGAACCAGTCTAGAAGAACTAACTTTAATTATTATTGATAACCTAAGAAGAGTGGGAATTAGATCAAATTATGAAATTAGATATGGAGATTTTAGAGAAGGCGATATAAGGCATTCACTGGCTGATATAAGTTCTGCTAGAGAAAACATAGGATATCTTCCAGAATATGATCTAAGTAATGGAATGAAAAAATATATTGATTGGTATATTAAAAATTAAATGAAGCCAAAATTGGCATTTATTATTGATAGTCTCGAGTCAGGAGGAGCGGAGGTATTCCTTCAAGAATTATCTAAGGAATTAATTAAAGACTATAGAATCAAAGTATTTGTTTTAACTACTTTTGGTATTGTTGGCGAAGAGTTATCTAAAAGTAATATTGAATTAGAAATTATTGGCTTTAAAAGTGAAAGAAACTTTTTTTTAGGATTCACCAAACTCTATCAAGAATTAAAATCTTTCAATCCATCAATGGTACATACCTGGATGTACTACTCTAATTTTATTGGTGGCGCAGCATCTTTATTAGCAGGATGCAGAAATATAATTTGGTCTATACACGCTTTCAATATAAGAAGAGGGATGTTAAAGGGTCTAACAAGAATCATAATTTATGCTTCTAGTTTTCTATCTTATTTTATTCCAAAAAAGATTATTTATTGCTCCCAAGCATCACAAGGAATTCATGAGGAAATTGGTTTTAGCAGATCAAGGTCTATTTTCATTCCTAATGCCATTAATCCACAAAAATTTGATAAAGTAAAAACCTCGGATTTTGAAAAATTTATTAAATGCAATGATTATTCATCCAAGAAAAAAATTGGACTAATTGGAAGGTATGATGTCCAAAAGAATCAACTTGGCTTCTTAACTTCTCTTGAGCTCGTCAGATCATCTTTTAACAACTTTGTTGCTCTACTCGTGGGAAGAGGGTGCGATAATAATAATAAAGATTTAGTAAATATCATTTGCAAAAAGGGATTGAAAGATAACGTAATTCTCTTAGGCGAAAGAAAAAATATACCCGAGATTCTTCATCAATTGGATATCTTTGTAATGCCATCCTTAGGAGAAGCTTTTCCAATAGCATTATGTGAAGCTATGGCATCTGGATTGCCATGCATAGTTACTAATGTTGGTGATATGAAAGAAATAGTTGGAAACAATAACCTTGTGATAGATGATTGGGATCCAAAGGTCTTTTCTGACAAGCTTTTAGAATTGTGTGAAATGAGTGATCTTGAATTAGATTCCATAGGGTTTAATCTTAAGCAAAGAGTAAAAGCAAAGTTCTCAATTAAAAAAATAGCAAAACTTTATAAATCATGTTATTCAGATATGTCACCCTAGCAAATGAAGTCTCACTATTACTATAATTAAAAAAGCTCACTCGAGAAAAATTTACTGATTATTTTATTTTTTTATATATTCGAGCCTAATTTGTTCTAAACTAAGAGTATTATATTTGGAATTCATATTTCTTTCGTATCTTGATCATGACTAATGAAAACACTATCATCTAAACAAAAATGTCAAATAACACTTTTTCAGATTTAGAGAATATTGATAATCAAGATAAGGTTATGTCCTTGGGCTCTTTTTTTACATTTTTTAAGAGAAATTTACCTTTGATCACAATATTAACTTCTGCAGCAACTATAGTGAGCATAGTTTACTCACTCATTGCAACAGAAGTATATGAGTCTAGCGCTATTATGACTCATAACACTGCAACTGATCAGACCAAAGCTATATCTTCTGTTGCTGATCTTGTTACTGGAACAGCATCAGGTCAGAGCTCTGAAGAAAAAATTGCTGTTACTAGAATTCTTTCAAAAGATTATTTTAAAAGAATATATGATAATGATTATCTCTTAACTTGCTTATTAGATTCATGTGATGCTTCAAATTTTAGTGAAAAGGCAGCTAAAGGAAAGCTTCCAACATCGAGACCAAATTTTATAGTCGCTTACAGAAAATTTAGAGCATCATTTAAGGTATTTCCTAATTATGAAACTTTAATTTTCTCATTTAAGCATAAAAATCCATCTGTTTCCTTCCAATATTTGAATTGGCTCATAGATGACTCTAATAATTTTGTGAGAGACATAGAAATACAAAAGTCTCAAAATGCTATAGATTTTTTTACTGAAAAACTTCAAGAAACTAGAAATATTGAGGTACAAAAGATTCTAGGTTCTCTCATTCAAGAGGACTTTTCAAAACTATCTTTGAGCAGAAAGTCTAAATATTATGCCTTTGAAATACTTGATAACGCAATATTTCCCTCTGAAAGGATTTTCCCCAAGCGTTCATTGATAGTCTCCTCAACTATAATCATTACTTTTGTTGCTTCAATCTTTATTTTAGTGTTGTTAGATTATTTGGGGTTCTTTACTCAAAGAATCCAACTTATTAACGCTAGGCTTCTTGAATTAATAAGATAGTAAAATGCTTCCTTATTTTGGAGTTTTTTTTGCTGCAGCTTATTTATGCCTTAAACCCTTTAGGCTTGATGAAAGAGCGAATAAAGTTGCTTGGATTCTAGTAATACTTGTTGGCACACTATTTATTGGCCTCAGGCATGAGGTTGGAGGAGATTGGTTAAATTATCTTCAAGGTGTTAATGATAAATCTGAATTGCCATTTTGGAATTGGTTCTCATTTACTAGAGGTGACCCCGGATATACATTAATCGCATATTTAGGTTCCAGGTTTGGAATGAGTATATATGGGGTTAATTTAATTTGCGGTTTTTTAGTTATGTCATGCCTTGCCCATTTCGCAAGACAGCAACCTTATCCGTGGATTACCATTCTAGTTGCTATTCCATTTTTCATAATAGGAATCAACATGGGTACAGTCAGGCAAGGATTAGCAGTTTCTCTGGGATTGGTAGCCTTAACCAAGCTTAACCAGAGTAGCTTAAAATTTTGCCTTTATGTCTCATTAGCATTTCTAGTACATAAATCTGCAATTATTCTATTACTACTTCCATTTGTTAAAAACATAAGTGCAAAATCAATTTTAATTCTTGCGATCATAATAATTATTTTATATATCATTCTAAGAAGTAATTATGCAATTGAGACTCTTGTACTTTCATATCTTATTGATCCAGATTATCAATCTTCAGGTGCTTTGATAAGAAT
>Ga0181568_10000727_pt1 | contig 29801 bp, 50 predicted proteins | sample 101ome_20_FD_133758 | JGI IMG/M metagenome (GOLD analysis project Ga0181568, IMG submission 133758) | Coastal salt marsh microbial communities from the Groves Creek Marsh, Skidaway Island, Georgia - 101404AT metaG (megahit assembly) | ecosystem: Environmental > Aquatic > Marine > Intertidal...
CAAGTCATGGTATGTGAACAGTGGGGAAGTAAAAAATTATGTACATGTGTAAACCGATCATCTATCTCTCGCTCGCTTTAACAGCGGGATGTTCGTGGATGCCGAGCCTTGAGTGGGGCAACGAACCAGAGTTTATTCCACCAGAACCTCAGATTGTAACTGTCGTAGAGAAGATACCTCTACGCATTTATCAACCACCATTGCCGCAAGAAATTGATCTGCTCAATGTAAACTTCTTCGTCATCACTGAAGAAAACTACGATGAGAAAAAGAAAGAGATCGAGAAAATTCTTGACGGCAACTTTGTGGTATTTGCTTTAACACCCGATGGTTATGAAAAAATGGCAGAGAACTTCCAAGAGGTTCGCCGCTACGTTAGACAACAAAAAGAACTGATTTTATATTATCGTGAAGCAACCTCAGAGTCGGAAGGTACGACTGCCGAAGATTGGTTGTCAAACAACGAAGAATAATATATAATATTTCCCACGAACTAATTAAACCCCTTGACGAATGAGGAGGCGCATTTCTATGCCCAGCAATTTTTTACCCACGAGTTACCAAGAATTTATTCACCTGTCCCGATACTCACGATGGTTACCTGATAAGGGACGCCGAGAAACGTGGGAAGAAACTATCGCTAGGTACTTTGACTTTTTTACCGAGCACCTCATGGAGACGTGCGACTACAAACTTCCCGCAGCGCTCAGGAAAGAATTAGAAGAGGCAGTCCTTGCGCAGAAGGTCATGCCTTCAATGCGTTGCCTTATGACTGCAGGAGAGGCACTGAAGCGTGAGAATATTGCTGGGTACAACTGCTCATATATTGCTGTTGACCGTCCCCATGCCTTTGACGAAATCCTGTATGTCTTGATGAACGGAACTGGCGTTGGGTTTTCAGTCGAACGTCAATACATCTCTCAGTTGCCAATGGTTGCTGAAGAGTTTCATGATACTGATACAACTATCATGGTTGCTGACTCCAAGTTGGGTTGGGCGAAGGCACTGAAAGAATTGGTTGGTCTTCTCTATGCTGGACAGGTTCCGCAATGGGACTTGAGCAAAGTACGACCAGCTGGTGCCCCGCTCAAAACATTTGGTGGTCGCGCATCAGGTCCAGGACCGCTCGATGAACTGTTCAAGTTTTGCATCACTACATTTCGCAATGCAGCAGGGCGTAAGTTAAATTCAGTAGAATGTCACGACATCGTCTGTAAGATTGCTGAGATCGTCGTGGTAGGCGGTGTGCGTCGCTCTGCGCTTATTTCCCTATCAAACCTTTCCGATGATAGGATGAGGCACGCTAAAGCAGGTCAGTGGTGGAACGATCACGGGCAACGCGCACTTGCTAACAACTCTGCTTGCTACACTGAGAAACCAGACATTGGTATATTTATGGACGAGTGGAAGGCACTCTACGACTCTAAGTCTGGTGAGCGTGGCATCTTCAACCGTGCATCTGCTAACATGATGGCATCTGCCTCAGGTCGTAGAGAAGTGGGCGATCATGAGTTTGGCACAAACCCTTGTTCCGAAATTATTCTGCGTTCGCGCGAGTTCTGTAATCTATCAGAAGTTGTGGTTCGCCCGAATGATTCATGGCAGGATCTACAGGAGAAGGTAAGGCTCGCTACTATCTTGGGTACGTTCCAGTCGTCACTGGTCAACTTCAAGTATATCTCATCAGCGTGGCGCAAGAACTGCGAAGAGGAAAGACTGCTTGGCGTATCCATGACAGGCATCATGGACAACCCATTGACGAACGGCAAGAAGTCAAGCGATATTGCTCCTCGCCTAGAACAACTGAAGTCTATTGCTATTAAGACTAACGCTGAAATGGCTAAGAAACTGGGTATTAATCAGTCAGTTGCAATCACCTGCGTCAAACCATCTGGCACTGTGTCTCAGTTAGTAGACGCCGCGTCGGGTATTCACGCTCGCCACAATCCATATTACATTCGTACAGTACGTGGTGACAAAAAAGACCCTCTAACTCAGATGATGGTTGACGCTGGATTTCCAGTTGAAGATGATCAGATGAACCCATCTCACACATCTGTGTTCTCATTCCCAATGAAAGTGGACAAAGGTGCAATCTTCCGTACTGACATGACTGCCATAGAGCAGTTGGAAATGTGGTTGACATACCAACAACACTGGTGCGAACACAAACCATCTATCACTGTGTCTGTAAAAGAACATGAGTGGTTGGACGTTGGCGCTTGGGTATATAACAATTTTGATTATATGTCTGGCGTTTCGTTCTTACCGTTCTCTGATCACACATATGCACAGGCACCATATCAAGATTGTTCGGAAGAAGAATACAAAGAACTGTTAAACAAAATGCCCAAAGACGTTGATTGGAACAAACTCGCTGAGTATGAGCAATCTGACATGACAGTTGGGGCACAAGAACTGGCGTGTGCCGCTGGTTTCTGCGAAATTCAATAAGGAGACTACATGGAAGAATTAGAAGATAAAAATGGATTTACAACTCATTGCTCGCTTTGCGATGAATCGACAATTGTTCATGTTGATGAGTTTCTAGACGAGCAACCTAACTTTTGCCCTCTTTGCGGAACGGAGGCGCGTGTAGAACCGTTATAGATAATTCTATGACGTGGTATTATGAAGACAAACCTTTCGAACCCAACGATGATCTGTTACAGGATCACGTTGGGTTTGTTTACAGAATAGAAGAGAAAACAACTGGTATGAAATATATCGGTAAGAAACTATTCTGGCGAACCAAAACCCTACCTGTTACTAAATCAAGAAAAAGAAGAAAGAAAACTAAGATAGAATCTGACTGGCGTAGTTACTTCGGTTCGAACAAAACATTGCTTGAGCGGACTCTGGAGAACCCTGAGGACGACTACAGGCGTGAGATACTGATACTCTGTAAAACTAAGGGCGACTGCTCTTACTACGAAGCCAAGTATCAATTCGAGAACGACGTCTTGTTTCGTGATGACTACTACAATGAAATGATAATGTGTAGAGTCAACACAAAACATTTGACAAAATGAAAAATCTATGTTAACATAGAAAAATATATAAGTATATTGAGAGGTATGTGAAATGAGCGTTACCATGAAAAAGTATGAAGTGTTTGAAATTCTACAGCAAGTAGAAAAAGCAAAATCTAGAAAAGAGAAGATTACCATCCTGCAATCAAACAACATCATGCCGTTGAAAGATGTTTTACGTGGGACTTTCGACGAATCAATTCAGTGGAATCTTCCGGCAGGTGACAACGTCCCATATGAACCCAGTCGCGAAGAGTCAGTCCCATCCACGCTACGCAAACAACACATGAAATTTAAGTATTTTGTGAAGGGTCTTCGCGAAAGCGAGTCGCTCACATCAGTGAGGCGCGAGAGTATATTTCTTGGTATGCTTGAAGCAATTCACCCGGAGGACGCCAAAGTTGTGGTGTCTATGATCAACAAAAAATCCCCAGTGAAAGGGTTGACCAAAAAACTAGTAGAGGAGGCATTCCCCGGATTAATCCTAAAATAAATCATGTTCATTCCCATTAAATAGCAGAGGAGCTTGCCTATGGTAGCAAACCAACTCGAAAGACTAAAAAAAGATTCACGAGAACTTGGACATTACATACACAAGTTAAACAAGAAGGGAAAGACAGAAGCAGCATATAGAATGCAGAAAAAACAAGCGTTTCTTGATGCTGCGATACAACAAGTTTTGAGGGGGTGATCCTATCTAACGGCACCCTACGGGGTGCCACACTTAGGAAATTATTATGCCAACATACGAAATGAAAAATGTGAAGACTGGAGAAGTCAAAACAATGGTTATGAAAATCGCCGAGAAAGAAGCATTGGTTGAAGAAGGTGAATGGGAACATGTCATATCATCTGTTCGTCTCGGCGCTATCTCACAACACGGGTCCACGCTTTCTAAGACGTCAAGTGATTGGAGAAATCATTTAGACAACATCAAAAAAACCTCAGGCAGAGGCAACACAATCAAAACGTTCTAATCGTGAAAAAGCAACAAACTGAGAACATGTCAATTCGTATTGATGATCTTATTACCATTGATCCGATAACCAAACACCAGAAAGAAGCATTCGAATCTTGGAAGGAAGGCGACCACCTTGCAATGGTTGGCACTGCTGGAACAGGTAAAACATTTCTCGGCATGTATCTGGCGCTCGAAGAAGTAATGGACAAGTCAACCCCATTTGATTGTTTACACATCATACGTAGCGTTGTACCCACAAGAGAGGTGGGATATCTACCAGGTTCTTTGGAAGACAAACTCGAGGCATACACTGGTCCATATCGTGCTGCTGCGACAGAACTGTTTAACGATGTCAAAGCATATGACAAACTGGTTCACAATGGGTATGTTAACTTTGCCTCAACGTCATATATTCGGGGAGTAACATACGACAACGGGATTATCCTGGTTGATGAGATGCAGAACCTTAACTTTCATGAACTTGACTCGGTCATTACCCGTGTTGGACAAGCAACGAAGATCATATTCAGCGGTGACTATCACCAATCAGATTTTAAACAAACGAAAGACAAAGAAGGTATCAACAAGTTTCTTGAGATACTTGACAACATGAGACATTTCACTGTTGTCAATTTCACCTGGGAAGACATCGTCCGCAGCGACTTTGTTCGGGACTATATAATGACAAAAGAATGGATGGGAATTAAATGACACTACATATTAATCAAGCAATGAAGCAGTATCTAGAGGGACAGCGAGCAAAGCACGTCTGTAACTGGGAAACATTCACCGCCAACCCTGTGGGCGTGGCAGAACACGGCGACTTCATGGAGACGCTAGAAAAAGAACTAGAGCAAATCTCAAAGTATGATGAATTGCTCGCAACATTGGAGAAACTCAATGGATAGAAAAGCAGTATTCGAAACACTCAAAGTTGATGAGGGTGTTGTCTACGAAGTTTATGCAGATCACCTCGGTCTTCACACTTTTGGAGTTGGACATCTCATTGTAGAAGGCGATGCGGAGTGGGGAGCGGAATTTGGCACACCTGTATCAGAAGAGCGTGTGTGGGAGTGTTTTGAGAAAGATCTCGACACCTCTATCTCAGAATGTCATGTACTTTACGGCGAAGACACGTTCGAAGGGTTCCCCGAAGAAGTGCAACAGGTTGTGGTTAATATGATGTTCAACATGGGCAGACCACGTTTATCTCAGTTCAAGAAGTTCAACGCGGCACTTGAAGCAGGAGACTGGGCAACTGCCGCAGTTGAGGGACGCGACTCGCGTTGGCACAAGCAAGTGACTAATCGCGCTGAACGCCTCATGTCTCGATTGGAGGCAGTGTAATGGCAGGTCGTGGTGGTGTGGGCGGAGTTATCCGCCCCGAACGCAAACCAAAAGGTACATCAATTGGTAGCGGTAACTTTAAGAGAGCTTCATTAAACAAGAAGAAGAAAGCAAGTTACAAGAAATACAGAGGGCAAGGCAGATAATATAATGGCAAAATATGGTCGTTTTGATCCGAGAAACAAGAAAAAACGCAACGATAAATACCGCTCGGAAAGAAAACAAAACGTGAAACAAAATAAAAATTGGAATCCTTCAGATTATGAAACGCATGATTTACCAAGTGTACGTGGGGAAAAAGTCAAAACTGTATGACTTCTGCGTTGCATCAGTAACGGAATATTGTAAGAAACACAACATTGATCATGTTGTTCAAAGGCAACCAATCCTAAGAATCAAACCAGATATTTTCGCAACGAATCGTAGTCGCGAGTCATATGAAAAATATGGCGGATATCTTCCAATCTATGAAAAAGAAAACGCTTTTGACTATTTTGATCGCTATGATCAAATAGCAATTGTTGACGCTGACATATACATCCGCGAAAACGCTCCCAACATATTCGAAGAACTTGAGGACAATGACTTTGCGGCAGTGTGTGAGCGCGAGATGCCTCTAACCAAGCAATATAAAAGCAAGATTGAAAATTATTCAAGGATGCAGTATTCAACTCTTAAGAACGTTGATTGGAAATGGAACAATCTTGGCGCTGAGTTTTTTAACATGGGTCTCATGGTCATGAATACCTCATTTAGTAAATACCTCAAAGGTCAAACGTCAAGGGAGTTTATTGAAAGATGGGAGTTCAAACCTTTTGTTGATGGACTTGGTCCTTGGAAATGGTCAACCGATCAGACATTACTTAATTGGTGGATCAAGAAAGAAAAAATGAATGTCAAACATTTACCGTGGCAATACAATGCATTGTACAAAGGCATTCTTGACGAAAAAATTCCTGAATCGTATTTTGTTCATTTTTTCCTCCGCGATAAATTACCAGAGCGCGGAGAAACCATCGCCTCCATTGAAGGACCGTGGTTGTGAACGTCTACATCATATACAATGCCGTATCAGAACAATCAAGTCAAATAGCAGAAGAATCGCTCAACAGTTTCGCTGGATATGAAAGTTGGGTTCCTTCACTCTTCAATGGATGTGATCCATCCACCCTTCACGTTTATGAAGAAAAGTACAACTTGCCTGAAGACCCAAAGAAAAAGTTTGTTGGTCTTCCAATGTATCCTCACAAGAAAAGTTGTTTCTATTCACACTATGCTCTATGGGAGAAATGCGTTAAATTTAACGAAGCAATCGCTGTTGTGGAACACGACACAGTCTGTGTTGGCGAGGTACCAAATTATGCTGAGGATGGTATAACACAGTTGACAACTGATTCTATGCTAGGTAGGAATGCGCCGTTCTTAGATGATAAGTATAGATCAACCATGCGCGGTCTTGGTAATGGATTGCACAGAATATGGTACAAACATCCGCATGGACACATTGGTCTCGCTGGATGTACAGGTTATATAATTACACCTACTGCGGCAGAATATTATTTTGAGAAGTGTAAGACCTACGGTTGGCATCAGAACGACCTGCTCATACGTGACGAACACACACCTTTGTATTATTTTTATCCATCGCCAATAAAATGGTGTAAAGAAAAAGAACTCAGATCATCAACTCAAGGAGTCAAATTATGATTAACTCGAAGGTGGATCATTGCACCTCGCTTTCGGAACTTTATGATGAGTTTCGCAAACAGCAGACAGAGGCACACGGTGACTTCTACTGCGCTCAACATGACGCAATGCAGAAACTCATGAAGAACTGCGACTCATATAAAGAACTTGGTACTCACCAAGGTGCCAGTGCCGCAGCAGCTTGCCTTACGAATCCAAAAAGGGTAGAATTAGTTGATAAGACATTGGAGAAGTTTAACAGAAGCAGGCACTTGTTCGTTGATTATTGTCGAGAAAATAACATAACGCTGAAAACCTATGAGATGTCATCAATTGACCCAAAATGCGCTGGTCCAGTGGATTTGCTTTTGATTGATTCATTGCATACAGCGGATCATCTTGCTAAAGAGTTAAAATTACACGCGCAATACACGCGTAAGTACATTGTTTGTCACGACACGTCAATCTTACACGGTAGAGCCAATGATTCGCTCTACCAGATGCTAGTGTCATTTACCTCAGGTATTACGCCATGGGAAATAACAGAAAGAGAAACCCGCAACGTTGGGTACACAGTCTTATCAAACACCGTAAACGTATGAAAATAAAAATTATCAGATTAGAGAAAGACAAAGGGTCAATGGCTGCCGCAGAGATGTGCAAGTTCAGTTGTGACAAGAATAACCTTGAGGCAGAATATTTCAACGCAATCACGCCTGATCAGGTTGTAAAACTGATGGCAGAGCATGAGATACAGTGGTCTTACCCTTGGAATGGAGAAGAGGCAGTTGATTTACAAACAGGTCTGCGTAAGGTTGGGTACACAACAGCAGAACCACAAAAGCGAATTGCCTGTTTTCTATCACACTACTTGCTTTGGAAAGAGTGTGCTGAGTCAGGTGAGGATATGATCATATTAGAACATGATGCTTTCCTTGAGAAAAAAGTGCCATTCGACCGAATAGCAAAGTCAGGTAAAACGATAATCGGATTGAATCGTCCACAACCAGGAGCAACGCCAAGAGCAGACATATATGCTAACAAGGTGCGTGCTCAGATACCTCAAGGTGAAAATAATCAATCACCAGCGCGGATATGTGAAATTCCATATATTTGGGACGATCGCATTCAACAACTGCCTTCCGGACTACCTGGCAACTCAGCATATTATATGAAACCCAAGGGTGCGCAGAAGATGCTTGAATTGACCAAATCCTATGGTGCCTGGCCGAATGACGCTCTGATGTGTAAACAGTTATTGCCTCGCGATTTAGGTATCATCTGGCCATATGTTGCTCGTGTACAAATGACAAGGTCAACAACAACGCTATGAAGTCATACGTAATCACAATTATGCAAGAAGAGAGAAGCGTTGGTAGCGCGAAACGTTGCATCAATTCAATGCCAGAGCATGATGTACAGATGTTTCATGCCTTCACGCCGAAGGACAAACCAAAGAAGTTACTTGAGGCAAAGTGGGTTGAGACTCGCTTCTTTGAGGATGAAACGTATAGTTACAAGCAAAACTGTATGGCAGCGTTTCTGTCACATTATACGCTCTGGGAACAGTGTGTTTTTGACAATGAGGAATATCAGATATTTGAGCATGATGCCGTCGCCCTCAACACAATTCCTGAGTTTATTCCTCACAATGGTTGTATTTCGCTTGGTGCTCCAAGTTATGGACGATTTGTACAACCTGAAGGATTTGGCGCAATTCCATTGAAAAGCAAGGAGTATTTTCCTGGCGCTCATGCTTACAGAGTATCGCCAAAAGGAGCACGAAAACTTCTTGAGGTTGCCGCAGAACAAGCCGGACCAACAGACGTATTCCTTGGATTAGAACGATTCCCTTGGTTGCAGGAATATTATCCTTGGCCAGTGGTTGCCGATGATTCATTTTCAACCATTCAGAGACGCACAGGTTGTCTAGCAAAACACAACTGGAATTCGAATTTCGGAATCTATAGGATCAACTGATGATCAATTTAATCACAGTCTGCACCGACACCTACCCAATGATTTACCCACGTAAATTAATAAAGCGATTCGGTGAATTAACAAACTTGGAGTTTCGTGCATACTGCATCACAGACCGACCCGATGAAATATCCGATATTGCCACACCAATTGAACCAAAGGTAAAGGCAAAGGGTTGGTGGAATAAAATGCATTTGTACGGTCCTCAGATTCCTTCTGGGTGGTGTTTGTATCTAGACCTTGATATAGTCCTTTGCTCAAACTTTGATAAGGAGATACAGTGGACCTTAGAACAGGATCGACCGCTCGCCGTTGTTTCCGACGCAATTGGTTGGATGAATAACAAATACAGTTCATCCATGATGATTTTTAAGTCACAGTCAAACCTACCCATTTACGAACGCTGGTTGACCTCACGTAAACAACTTGAGCGATTTGACGGTGGAGATCAGGTGTGGACAGGACAATTTGTAAAAGATGTTTTGTACATTGACGAGCAGTTTCCCAATCTGAAGAAGAATCTCAAGTTTCACCTGGGAAAGAAGATATTTGGCGAGTGGCAATTTCCTGAATATATATCAAACAAGATAAAAATGGTTGATTGCGGTGGACATCCAAAACCCCACGCAATTACCAACTTAGAATACATCACAAAGAACTGGCACGAGGTATAAAATGGGTAAGGTAGTACATGTATTGGGTAATGGCGATAAGGCAGGTTACTTTAACAATGAAGAGCGTAAGGGTATGCTTCTTCTTTGTAATATGCCTCCGTTCCCTGTTGAACCAGAAAAGGTTTTCGCAACCTGTATGGTTGACTTCAAGATGATGGCAGCACTGACTGAGGGTTCGTTAAAGCTCGACATGTACAACTGGATACTTGGTACTCGCCCCAAGGTTTGGATGGAGACACAAACATCCTTTTATTTAAAATATGCACCCAACATTAAGGAATTCTACACCACAGTACCCAAGTACGCTGGCAATCCAACCAACTTTAATTGTGGTCATATGGCAGTACACTATGCTTGCAATAAACAAAAAGCCGACACAGTGCATCTCTATGGATTTGACACACTCTTTGACTTCAATATGAGATCAATCACTGATCTGTATCTCTCCTCTGATCGTGGCAATACCAATAACTATCGTCTCCTGAACAACTGGCGACCCATCTGGAGAGATATCTTCCGCCAGTTCCCAAACACTGAATTCATCCTACATCATAATCACGATGAACTGAAAATACCTAAACTTGACAATGTCTCTGTTAAAGTGTATAATGATCCTTTATCCAAAATACAGAAGCAAAAAGACACCTCTGATATATCTGATGGACGTGGAATGGACCATCCCCATATACCTGATCCAATCAATCTCAATCGTAAACAACGTAGAATGATTGAATCATTTGCACGCAGAGGTATTAATCATCTAAGGAATGTATAATGTTTACTCACTCTCCTGTGAATCTTGGTTACGCTGATCTATCCTCCATTACCACTGAAAAGGAAAGAACTTACGCTACGCCAAATGGTACTTCCTATCCATCCATTACTACTGTACTGTCCATACTAAGCAAAGACTCCATTGCTAAGTGGAAAGAACGTGTTGGTATTGAAGAAGCAAATAAAATATCCACTCGTGCATCCAAACGTGGTACTGCAGTTCATGAAGCAATCGAGCAATACTTAAATAATGAAGACTGGGAAAAACTCAAAGAGGCGATCACACCAGACATCATTGAGTCAGTGCTGAATGTTCGTGGGATTCTTGACTCAAAGATTGGAGTTATCTACGCCCAAGAAGCACCGCTTTATTCAGATCATCTTGGTGTCGCTGGACGTGTGGACTGCATTGCTGAATATGAAGGCAAACTCTCAGTGATTGACTTCAAGACATCACGTAAACCTAAACGACGCAACTACATTGAGTCTTATTTCTGTCAGGAAGCAGCATACGCCATCATGTGGGAAGAACGAACTGGCATGCCCATATCCAACCTAGTAACAATCATATCCGTTGACGACATGTACGGGGCACCTGGTAACCAAGTATTCATTGAGCAACGTGATAATTGGGTGCCAAAACTACTTGACACTATTTCTCTTTACAAATCAAGCACTTAACCTATATTTCTTTTTCCCCTTCTATATGTTATAATAATAGCATAACGGGAAAGGGAGTGATTAGAAACCAACTGAATAGAGATAGAATTAACTGAATGGGTCACTGACCTGACTGGATCTCTAACTGGAATCACTCCCACTAATCTTAAGGAATATAGTATGAATGTACAAACTGGTGATTTAATCAAAGCTTATGAGTTCGAACCCATTGAGGGTCGTGAAGAGTTGTACCTTATCGGTGCCATTGATCGGATCGAAGAATATGGTTTCGTGATTAAAGGTGAAACCATCATCAAGGATACCGTATACAACACGGCGCGTATGAACGAAGGTGTTGAGGTTCGTGTTCCTTTTCGTACCATGTTTGACTATGAAGGTCGTATAACTGCACTGACTGAACAGTATCAACCTACTGAGGCATACTACGAGGAGTTCTAGTGTGCCTGAGGATTCCGTGTGACTCCTCTGAGTGGTGATCGTGAATGGCATAGGGGTATGTGGGGGGACCCGAAGCTTATTGGAGTTAGGAGTCCCGTTTCCTTTAGGGGCGAACCTAACAGGACCCGACACTTTCTATATCGCACCACACTGCACTTTTTCCAAAGGGACCCGATTATACAAAATTTTTTTCGCAGCCATTTTTTCACCACAAAACCCCAATCAAATCAGTCACTTACATCAGGTTGTTTTCAGCGCATTCATCAAGTATAATTTGCTCACGCTTATGGAGATTGTGCTATGTTAAATAAAACTGAACCTTTAAAAGTCCTAATTGAGTCTAATGACCTGGTTGACGTCTATATTAATGATTACTCGGCGTTTAACTTCCTTGCGCTTACCTTTGACTCTTCTTCTAAGTTGATTGGTGACGTGATTGAGTTTGTTAAAAATTCGTTTGATACGCGCTGGTTGAGCGCTGGTGATTTGGTTTTCTTATTTCTTCCCTATGAATATATTCACGAGCTTGAGTTGCTGAACCTTGATCCTGGTGATAATTGCTACCACTGGAAATGTCCTCCTGAATATGACTATTAATTTCAATGACTTACGTTAAGTTTTGTTTCCTTGTTATTATGTTATAATATGATCATTAAGGAGAAAATGATGACTAAAAGCGAATTAAGAAAAGAATTAGAACGTTTAACGAAGGAATTTAAGGGTTCAGTAACTAACGTTGCGCCTAAGAAATTACGCCGACCTGGGTTCACCGCTCGGGCGAACTCACCTAAGCGTCGAGGTGAAATTCGAGGGAATATCATTTTCACCAGTTCTTCACAGCATGTTGGAATGCGTGGTACTTTTGCTAATTAAATCAGTGAGTTACGAGTGGTTGTTCATACCACATTTGTTTAGTATAATAGTGGCATAACAGGAGAGAATTATGACTAAAGCAAAAATTCACCCAGATTTTCCCAATTATAAACTTTATCCTTGCGGTAAGGTGCAAAATGTGACTACGGGTCGGTTCTTGAAACTACCCACTAAGTTGACGGGTAAGGCACCTTATCCACAGATTGGTTTAAGCAAAAATGGTAAAAGGTATACCAAAGACCTTCACCGTTTGTTTGCTGAAACGTTTGTGAAAAGACCTAAGCACCCTGAAGTGACGTGGGAAGTTTGGCGTAGTTTGCCGTTAAATGTGCGCAAGTTGCTTCAAAAGGATATGCAGGTTGACCACATCCGCAGGAATATCTGGAATTGGAAACCTAGCAATCTGCGTTGGACCACTGGTGAACAGAATCGTGGTTATTACCATGCGGGGCAAAAGTAACTTATAAATCAATGAGTTACGAGTGGTTGCTTTTGGGGAAATTGTTAGGTATAATAAGAGCATAGGTTAAGGAGAGAGAACTATATGCAGTATACAAGAAATCAAGTTGGTGGTGTTTACAAACGGCAGGCTCCGCAGGGTGTCGCTGATGATGAGTTGATGAATGTCATTAGTGGTGCAGTTGGTTTACTTGGCATTTTCTTTTTCATGGCAGCATTAGCGATTCTTCCTTGGAGTGTGTTATAATGAGGACTTTGCCGATGCCTAAAAACGCAACGCTCGACATGCTTTCTGAGTGTTGCGACATCCTTCGAGACTACACGAAAGCAGGATGTCCACGCTTTCAAGAGTGTGTCCCCTTTATTGATCGCCTGAAGGAAGCGGGTGTTTCTACCCTTGAGGCAATAGAAATCTTATCAAGAACTGAGGCGAACCATGGAAATCACTAACGAAACTCACACGATGGAAATCGTGGATCATCTGAAAAAGTTGTGTGCTGGTCATGACTGGTACTTTCAGATGGCAGATGACTCTCGTGCATACGAGGCAGGTCTTGTGGTTGCTGATGAGATTAACTACGTGAGGAATGTGTTGGTTGCTCGTGGGTATGAGAAACAAGCAGAGTCTTTGATTGAACGTTATCGTAAACCCATGCCAACGTTTGAAACAATGTTGAAACCCATGCCCAAAAAGATGCCTCCCTTAAAGGAAGATGGTCGGTATGATTGGTCTCTAACCTGGGATGCATCAGTAGAGGAGTGGGTGTAATGGAAGATCTTTACTACGAAGAAATTCGTTTGTCTCGTGAACTGATGCGTGAGTTGGAAAAAGATAAATTCCAGTTGCACCCTGGTGCATACGCAGCATATCGAGCATTGATTGCGCTCTATGAGCGTCAGCAGGAGGAAGGTGTACAATGAGTTTTGCTAAAATGCGCGACGCATTGAACAAAGAAGGTTGGTTTGTTGGTTGGAATCTGCCCTGCTGTCAAACCTGCGCTTGGAGTGAATTGTCCTGGTTAGAGGATCCACCCGAAGATATGTCTAAGGTGTTATTCAATCACTCGCAGGACTGTGAGGTTCAAGGCATCGAGGAAGAGTGTGGGGAGTGTGACGGTGAAGGATTCAACGTTGACGATGATGAAGATTGTGCACACTGTCATGGAACTGGGTACGTAGACTTTGGGGATGTAGACCCCGACGAATATGACACATCGGTAGGAGGTTTCGTTTGTAACTATCCAGAACAGCAGGATGGATCAACTTTCTGCTTTGATGGTAGTCCGGAAGGTGTTGAGAATCTGACTGCAGTTCTGCCGATCATCGAGGCTGCAGGTTGTAAGGTGAATTGGAATGGGTCTGGAGAGAACCGTCCATATATAAGTTGGTAATGATTTTGGTAAGACGATCTTTCTCTCTCCTTAACTACTTGGATCGTCGGATACAGCGCGGGGTGGTGCCATTCATGGGCAAGAGGTGTGAAGGGGCGACTGTATCAATTTTTAGCAGAGGTGGGTGAGTGGTTAAAACCATCAGACTGTAAATCTGACGCGAGAGCTACGTTGGTTCGAATCCAACCCTCTGCACCAATTTAAGTAAAAGAAAAATGATAGCACAATATGCTCATGAAATTGTTACTTTGTTTTTTATTTTATCTGGCATTGCCATGATTTGTTATGCTATTAAAGACGGAGTGTAGCGCAGCTTGGTAGCGCATCTGCTTTGGGAGCAGAGGGTCGGGGGTTCGAATCCCTCCACTCCGACCAATAATGATTATGAACATTGATTTGACATTACTAGACGTATTTGGTATATTATATCTAATGTTTCTGACTTACTTACTTTCAAGGGGTACTGGGCGGGATGATTGAACAATACTTAACAATCTTTGGTGGATTATTTTTCTTACTTGTTGGTATTGCCGGATGTATCTATGGACTAAATCCTGGCGATAAATATGTCATGTATCGGAAGTCTGATGAGCATTACAACGAAGAGGATAACACGTAGATGTATGAGTATAGATGTAAAATTAAAAAGGTTGTTGACGGAGACACTGTTGACGTTGACATTGATCTTGGGTTTGATATTATTCTTACCGATCAGCGTATTCGCCTTTACGGTATTGATACTCCTGAGTCACGTACTAGAAATAAAGTTGAGAAAAAGTACGGATTCGCTGCAAAAGAATATCTCAAGTCCCACCTTGGAAAAGAATCAACGTTAAAAACGCATAAGGATGCCAAAGGTAAGTTTGGCAGAATCCTTGGCGAATTCATTGTATACGACGAAGAAAATGACGCTTGGCGTTCAGTCAATACTATGATGATTGAAAAGCACCTTGCTGTAGAATATCATGGACAAAGCAAAGATGACATCGAAGAGCAACACCTCAGAAACAGAGACTTGCTTGAAGGCAAATACGTCGATCACATTAAAGTGTGATTGGGACGGCAATTTTAAATTAATAGATCCCGAAGGTATCATCTGGCACTATAAACGTGAACGATGGAACGAGTGTTCTAAGCACATGTGGGATTTAGTGAAACCCCCAGCAGGAGACCCTAAATGATAACCCGAAATGATTTTAATGAAGATTCGTTCGAGCAATTGATTCGTACAGAGTTGATTGATCAACTTACTGATTTAGAATTTAGTGCTAACGATGATTCAATTCGTGATACTAAATTAATCGAAGCATTTAAACATGTAATTGCATACAACAGTGTGCCCGGAACCTATGAGGATGGAAAATATGACTTGTGAAGTGAGTCTTGTTGGTATGACGCAACCCAGTGCAACAACGGGTTGTCATACAGCTAATGAATTGATTGCATATGCGGCTCGCGTAAGTAATCCTAGTAATCAAAACAATGAGAAGACTGCGCCCAAGTTGTTGCGGTATCTCATCAAAGAAGGTCACTGGTCACCATTTGAAATGGTAAGTGTCACGATGGAAATAAAAACCACTCGCGATATCTCTCGGCAGATTCTTCGACATCGTTCGTTTTCATTCCAGGAGTTTAGTCAGCGATATGCGGTGAGCGAGGGTTTCATCACTAATCGTGAGGCGAGGATTCAACATCCAACCAATCGTCAACTGTCACTTGAACTAACTAATGAGCAAGAGGATAAGCAAGCGATCTTCTCACAACTTCAGCAAGAAGTAATTAGTAAGGCAAAAGATGCTTATGAGTTGGCACTGAATAATGGTGTTGCTAAAGAACAAGCGCGAGCTCTGCTACCTGAGGGATTGACCGAAACAACGTTGTATATGGCAGGCACCTTGCGCTCATGGATTCATTATTGCGAACTGCGTCGCGGTCATGGAACGCAGAAAGAACACATTGAAGTGGCGGATAAGTGTTGGGAAATACTTGGTACTCACTTTCCTGACGTAATTAAAGCAGTGGAGAAGTTAAATGAAGTTTAAATGGCAAGGTGTTACACTTGAAGGTAATAAGTCAGGAAGTATTAGGTCAGGAAAGAAGACTTCCTGGTTTATGGAGATAACTGGGAGAGTTCCCAAGAAAGTTCAATGCGAAACCCGAGGTCACTTGTGGCCACGAAAAGGTTCAATTGTTTTGGCGGAGGAGTTGATTCGTGAACGCAAAGAAAGCGAAACTGTTGCGCCGGACGCTTAAAGACGGGGTTGACAAGCGTGCGAAAAAGTTATACAATCAACTCTCACATGACGAAAAACAAGTTTTGTCAAATCTCTACAAGCACATAAACGAGACCAAGGATGAACATATTCTACCTGAATCCGAATCCTGATATCTGCGCCGTTGAGCACAATGATAAACACGTAGTCAAAATGAATTGCGAGTATGCGCAACTTCTTTCTACTGCTCACCGTGTGATTGATGGCGAAGAATGGATTGGTCGTTCAACGACTGGTAGGAAAATCAAGCGTTACATCCTTGAAGACCCGCACATGCATAACACGCTCTACAAAGCATGTCACATTAATCATCCATCTGCTATCTGGGTTCGTCAGTCTAAGGCAAACTATGACTGGTTGTATGAGATGTGGATTAGTCTGGGTAAGGAATATACATATCGTTACGGTAAAACGCACAAATCAATTGCTGATTTAAGTGGCGCGTTGGCTAAAGCGCCAGAGCAAATCGATACTAGACCTGCGTTCACCGAACCTACCCCAGCAATGTCAGCATATCCTCAATGCATTGTTGATGGTAATTCAATTGCTTCCTATAGAAACTACTATTGGGAAGCAAAACGTGATTTTTGTATTTGGACTAAGCGCGATAAACCTGAATGGTGGAATGAATATGAGCGGAAAAGGGTCGAAACCGAGACCTATGTCGGTATCTCAGAGCGAGTTTGATCAACAATGGGATCTTATCTTTGGAGGTAAGAATATGAAACATCAACATGGACGCGGAATGATTACTGAAGAGATTTCAAAATACTTTGCTCCTAACGGTAAGAGGGAAGCAACGGTTGTTAAAACTGAGAAAGGGTACATGGTCGAACTGTATGAGAAAAGTCGTTACATTCGTACTGTCGACGTCTCAAGTCACAGTCTACAGTACGCTGAAGACACTGCGGAAAACTGGACGTTAGGAGTTCTTTCCTGAGTAAATATCTTGTATGATGTCTTCGAATGCTTCTACTTTGCTGAGTCTATTCGGCCATAAGATGTATTCTTTTTCAGGATTCTTTTTAAGATTAGTAAGCAAAGGTTGTATGGCATTGTACAGTTTATCTAATCGATCTTGCGCATCATTCGCAGTCATCGATGCGATTTGTACTGTTTCGAGTTCTTCCTCAGTTACTGCGGTAAACCCGAAATCGAATAAGTCGTCCATATTGTTCTCCAAAAGGAATATTTATAGATGAGTAAATGGGAAGAACCAAAAGATTACGAACGCAAAAAAGTTAAGCGTAAACGCAAACCCATGTCACCTGAGCAGAAAGCTGCTGCAGTTGAGCGGTTACGCAAAGCAAGAGAGGCGAGAGGTCCGAGTCAGAACCTTTCTATTCACGAAAGTATTCGCGAACTGCCCTATGATCATTTTATTTCACCAGGGAAGGTAAAAGAATGGTTGAAGATTTGGAAAGAAAAGTTTTCCAATATGAAGTCATATCGACAGTCGAGCGATAGGAAACTCAGGCAAGAATACTATTCAACTGAAACCTACATTAAGAATATGCAATCGTATCTCAGCACTGGGATATGGGGCGATATGTGGTACGGCGAAAACAGAGAACATAAGATTCGCAACGTTGTCGTCGCCATGGCATATGATGAAGAAGGTAACGTAAAAAGAAACAAAGGGCATTTCTACCCAGACTGGGGTATCTACGGAGAGGAAGAAGAATGCGAATGGATGGACTGATGTTGACCAAAAATAAATTCACCGAACTTATCCTCGATACAGTTCGATCAAAAAGATTGTCGTACATGGATGCTGTCTTTCACATATGTGAAGAGAATAACATCGAACCAGAAACTGTCGCCAAATATATCACGCCTGCGATCAAAAGCAAGTTGGAGATTGAGGCGCAGAATCTCAACCTAATTCCAAAGGGTAACAGTGGTACTCTGGAATAACTTGACATCCGTAAAGAAGTCAAGTAATATATACTTCTATATTATGAATAAAGTGGATAAAAAAACATACTCTGAAATACAAGGAAATACATATGTCTTTTGCAAACCTCAAGCGCGACCGCGCAAACACAATCTCTAAACTCGTACAAGCTGCTGGCAATGGCGATCAACAGAAGGCAACTAAGTCTTACGTTGACGAACGTCAGTGGAAACCTACTGTCGATAAGGCAGGAAATGGTTATGCTGTACTTCGATTCTTACCAGCGGCAGAAGGTAATGAACTCCCATGGGTTCGATACTGGGATCATGGATTCAAAGGTCCAACTGGTCAATGGTATATCGAGAAGTCGTTGACTTCTATCGGTCAGCAAGATCCTGTATCTGAGATGAACAGCAAACTTTGGAACTCTGGCGTTGAGTCAGATAAAGAACTTGCCCGTGAACGCAAGCGTCGATTACACTATGTCGCTAACGTTTTGGTTGAGTCTGATCCAGGCAACCCTGCCAACGAAGGCAAGGTTATGTTGTTTACATTCGGTAAGAAAATCTTTGATAAGGTTATGGATGTAATGCAACCACAGTTTGCTGATGAAGAACCAATGAACCCATTTGATTTTTGGGAAGGCGCATCTTTCAAGTTGAAGATTCGCAACGTTGAAGGTTACAGAAATTATGACAAGTCAGAATTCTCATCACCTTCTGCTCTTTCCGGCGACGATGACGAATTGGAAACAGTCTATAACCAACTGCACGACCTGAATGAATTTGTTGATCCTGCCAACTACAAATCATTCGACGAGTTGAAAGGTCGCCTCGCAACAGTACTTGGAGAATCTTCTCCTGCTTCTGCGCAATATCGCCCGGAGATGGATGAAGTTGCAGAACCTGCACCTCGTAAAGTTGCTCCGGCACCTGAGATTGCCTCTGATGACGAAGAAGATGACACTATGTCATACTTCGCTAAGTTGGCTGAGGAAGACTAATGTCAACTAACAATAGAACCATCTTAGTTAATTTTAGGATTGACGAAGATACCAGGAAAGCATTGAGGATCTGGTGTATAGAAAATAATATTTCTATGGCGGATCATCTAAGGCGACTGATCGATGATACTTTAGAGGGAAAGACTTACGCTACGCCCAAAGAAGAGAAACGAAAAGCGCATAAAAAAGAGGCAGAACTGGAAGCGTTCTTAAAAGAATGGCAGTAAGAAAAAGGGACTTCGGTCCCTTTTTTGTTTTTTATATATAAGTGCAAACAACACCTCGCCAATCATGACTGAACAACCTACCACTGCTGAAAAAGTTTATTATCTCTATAGAACATTCTCCGGCAAAATTTTCTGCTCCGATAAAAAAATTCCTTGCGCTGAATTGCTTTCAGAACACAAGGAAAAACAAATGGCAGCAGAATCACCTGAAGTCAAACAATCCTCATAATCCGTTATAAATAGGTTGCATGAGTAACCTATTTTCCACATTAGAACAAGAAGCATTCCGTAACGGAATAACTCCACGCACCCGCCAGTCACGTGACTGGTTCCGAAGAAAACTACAAAGCATGCGTTCAATTAATCGCCGTTCTTTGATGCGCGAAGATGAAGTCACGTTAAAGAGCACAGGCAAACCAGGAAGCATGTACATGTTTTTCTATGATCCTAAGACCAAGGATAAACTGCCGTACTGGGATAACTTCCCGCTGGTGATCCTTGTGGATAGTGCTGAAGGTGGATTCTATGGGTTGAACTTACATTACCTTCCAATGACTTTACGAGCAAAGTTTCTTGATGGACTGATGGATAATCTTAACAATAAAAAGTATGACGACTCAACTAGGTTCTTGATCTCATATGATTATTTAAAGAGAGCGTCTAAGATGAAATATTTTGCGCCCTGTTTTAAGAGATATTTGGCGTCGAATATTGAAGGAAGGTTAGCACAGGTTTCTGCGCCGGAATGGGAAATCGCCACGTTCTTACCCACTGCTCAATGGTCAAGATCAGGGCAAGCGCAGGTCTGGAAAGATTCTAGGAGCAAGATAAATGCCATATAGCATTGACGATTTTCAAGGTGCTGTCGCAGCAGACAGAGGATTTGCTAGAAGTAATCTGTTTAGAGTTATTCTACCGCCGATAGCAAATGTATCTTCTGAAAGTTTAAATCTTTTGTGTAAGAATGTTTCAATGCCAGGCAAACAGATAACAACAACGCAGTCTCAGATTGGTTTGATACAGAGAAACGTAGCGAATGGTTTTGCCGTGGATACAGTAAACATGACATTTCGTGTTATGAATAATCCAAAAATCTTGGAGTATTTTTCTGCGTGGAGAAATACAATTGTAAACGAAAACTATGAAGTTGGATATTACAGAGATTACGTTAAACAAGTACAAATAGATTTGCTTCAGAAAGGTGAAGGGTTTCCCATCTTTAAGAAGCAGTTGAACTTACCGTTGCCCGCAAACATTAGGAGAAGATTGCCATCGCTTGGTCCTCTTAATTTTGCGCAAGACGAATTAGATTTAAATTATTTGACTGATGACAAATTGGTTTGGAGTTGTAAATTAATTGACGCCTACCCAACAACATTTAGTGCTATTGAATTGTCAGACGATAACGCCGATGGCATTATCGAATACACGATAGCATTTACTTACAAAGACTGGAAGATTAAAGGCGCCAAGTCTGGTGAAGAAGGATTGATTGAAGGTTTAGTGGGTGATTTTTTTAGAGGGATATTTACTTAATGGAGATAAATTATGGCATTACCAAAGCTGAACGATTCACCAAAGTATAGTGTAACAGTACCATCAACAAAAAAGAAGGTTACTTTTAGACCGTACTTGGTTAAAGAGGAAAAAATATTATTAATGGCGCTTGAGTCGCAAGACGGTCAAGCAGCGTTGAATGCGGTGATTGATACTATTTCTGCTTGCATTCAAACTAAGATTGACGTATCTACGCTTACGCCGTTTGATGTTGAATATCTGTTTACGCAGATTAGAGCAAAGTCCTCAGGCGAAACAACGAACGTTGGTATTAAATGTAGCAACTGTTCAGTGGTAAACGAGATTGATGTTAAACTCGACGACATTGGTGTAACAATGCCAAAGGTCAAAGATAAAGTTGAGTTGACTGACGACGTAACAATGGAGTTTAAATGGCCGACGTATTTGGATATCGCGAAGTTTGAAACCGTCGACACTGAAAACGTAACAACTGAGCAAGCGTTCGAGATGGCACTGACTTGTATTAAGGCAGTTGTGTTTAAAGACGAACGAACGATGGCGGAAGATTGTACGAAGGAAGACTTGTTAGAATTTATCGAGTCAATGACTACTCAACAGTTTAAGAACGTAATGGACTGGTTGGGTAATATGCCGAAGATGGAGCATACGATTAAGTTTAGTTGTATAGATTGTAAAGAGGAAAATGAGCAGTTACTGAGTGGGTTACAGAGTTTTTTCTCCTAAACCTCTCTCATGATAGTTTGGTAAATCATTATAAAACTAATTTTGAGTTGATGTACAGTCATAATTATTCTTTAAGTGAGTTAGATAATATGTTACCTTGGGAGAGGGAAATTTATATAACAATGTTAACACAGAGAATTAAAGAAGAAAACGAATTTAGGAAACTACAAAATGGCGGATGACGCTTTAGTTTTAGCAAAAGAACAACTACAAGCTGAGAATGAATCGAAAGATAAATTGGTATCTATCGACAAAGGCATAGGTACGGTTGTTTCTCAAGTGACGACTCTCAACAAGAATATGAATAATTTCTTAAGAGATATGTCATTGAGATTTTTGCAGCAAAAAGATACTGCTGATACGGCAGCGTCTGTTCGCGGCGAACCCAGAGAAACTTCTTCTGAAAGTGGATTCGGTAAACTGCTCGCGGCACTTGTCAGATCATTACCCGCGTTGATTGCAGGCGTTATGGGTGCAGTTGCTGGGGCAGTGTTAGCGCAGTTACGTGCAGTTGGATTCTTTTCAAAACTATTGGGTGGACCGCAGCTGGCAGCGCTCGCAGCGTCAATTGCTGATGATCTCAAAGTAAGGTTTTTTGTAATCTTCGACGACCTCAGAAAAAGTTTAGCAACTAAACTCCGACCATTAGTTAATGTGATTGATGATATAGGCGTTAGAATATTTGTTATCTTTGATGATATAAGAAAATCTATTTCTACCAGGTTTGCTAGAATTGCTTCTGCGGCAGATGATTTAGGAAAATCAAAGTTCGTTACGAATATGACTAATTTTCTGACAAGACTTAAGAATCTTGGTTCATTTGTACTTGGTCCATTTGTGATTGGACTAACTGAAGTTGGTAAAATCTTGTCACCGATCGCAAACTTTTTCACCTCTGCGGCGACTGGAACTTTTGGCAAAGTTATGGGTACCATCCGCGCAGGGTTTGGACAGGTGGTAAGTGTTTTTTCCAGGATGGGTGCGGTGTTTCAGGGTTTAGCAGCAACGGTTGGTAAAATATTCTTGCCGATAACTATTGTTATGACGTTGATTGATACAGTAAAAGAATCAATGTCTGGGTTTGAGCAAGAAGGTTTTATCGGCGGTGTTAAAGGCGCAATCACAGGATTGATAAACTCTCTAATCTTCATGCCCATAGACTTGCTGAAAGATTTAGTTTCTTGGGCTCTGAAAAAATTAGGGTTCGAAGAAGCATCTAAAAAATTAGATTCTTTTTCATTCTCTGACATGTTTTCTGATTTTATTGATTTCTTATTCGACTTACCTTCTAGGTTGCTTTCGGCATTGCTTCCAGACCCAACAAGTGTAGTTGGAAGAATGCTTGCTAACACTGATACAGGCAAAGGGTTGTATAATTTTGCCAGAGTTGACATGGAAACTGGAGAACGTGCCGAGTTGGTCACTAGATCTTCAATGAGACGCGCTGAAGCATCGGAAGAACTGACTGATGAAAACAGATCAGCAACGGCAATGAAGATGGAAGCAGAAGGTAAGATGGGCGGAATGAATGTTGTTGATGCTTCTACCAGCAATCAGAGCGTGACGAATAACAATCAGGCAATTTCAATGACACCGCCAAGTGCTTCTAATCCAATCGACACTGGCGGACGCGGTCTTTACATTCCTGGATTTATTTAGATTTCTTTGGTTTATATTTTTTGAGCGGTCTGGTTGATTTGGGTTTTATTCCTAAAACGTCAAGTTCGTATTCAGTCCATATCTCAAACTTCCACTGACGGTCTTTGCAGTATTCCTCTGCTGCTTCCCACTTGTTTCGGTTTTTCACATAAGTCAAACCTTCAGTGATGTAGCGTTTAGTCCTTCTGGCGCTCGTGGGAGGCGCTGTCTCTTTCTTTGGTTTGACTTCTATTAGGGAAGTTCCGCCTCTCGCCCAGTGAACCACAAAGTCAGGGAAATATCTGTGGTATCTTTTGTCGACTTCGTAAAGATATGGAATAACTATTTCTTCACTGGACCATGATCTGACGCGCTCAGATTTATCAAACCACATCATGCAGTATTTTTCCCACATTGATCTGTAAATAACGTTTGTTGGATCGCCTTTGTACTTTGACTTATTTTTGACGCGGTATCTTCCGGAATATGCCATGACTACTATAAATAACGTTTAAAGGTATTTATTGGATTGCTTCATGGCAGAAAGAGACGCTCAGTTAGAAGATCAGCGAGAAGGTGTTGAAGAGGTTGTTACTGAAACCGAAACCGCAGAACCGCCGAAACCTGTGGGCGGTAGTTATCAGTTCCCCCTAGTTGACGCTGACGATTATAAAGGGAAAATTATTTTTCGCCTCGTCAAAGTAAAACCATTGGTTGCTTCTGGATTGGTAAATCTTGGGAGATCGATTGAGCAGGCAACGAAAGCGCAAATAGAAAAACAAAAAGAAGCAAACGGTGATGAGTCTGAAGTAACTGAAGCAGATATTAACGAGACTCAAGACGCGGAAAAAGATGTAAACGGTGCAAACGAAAATTATCAAACGTATTCTGACCCAAATAAAGTAAAAGAATATGGCGGAACAGTTTCGTTGTACTTACCGCAGGCAATACAAATCAGAGATGCAGTTCAATACGATAACTTTGACCTCGGCACTTTAGGCGCTCTGACACAATCAGGATTACAATCGGGCGGTAGCGTACTAGGGTCAGCGGTGAAAGGAATTACTGAAGGCATCTCATCTTTCATGGATGCTTTTAGTCAATCTTCTTTCGATACGCCTCTCGCTAGTTTAGCATTGACTCGAGCAGCTTCTAAGTTTGGCGACCAAGTCGGCGGCGCAGTTCAGTTGCAAACACGCGTTACAGTCAACCCAAACACCAGAGCACTTTTTAAATCTGTTGCTCTAAGGGAAATACCTTTTACGTTTAGGTTGGTTGCTACTAATCAAAAAGAAGCAGAAGAAATTAAAGAGATCATCAAGTTTTTCAGGTCAGAGTTATATCCTGGAGAGATTGCTGACGCGGAAAGAAATATCTCTATTGGATATAAGTTGCCAAACCTTTTTGAGATTGAGATGCAATATGATAACAAACAAGTTGCAACTAAATTCTTAGACTCATACCTCAGGGACGTTTCGGTAACATATAACCAGAACGGTGCAGCAATGCACTCTGACGGTAATTTTACTGACGTTGAAATCACACTATCGTTTATCGAATCAAGAGCGTTGAGCAAGAAAGACGTAGAACAAGGATATTAATGTGTCTTATTTTAAACCCTTTCCGCTGGTAAAATATAAGTTTGGTAATGAAGACAAGTCAGTCTTTTTTCAAAACCTAACTACATATGTTGATTTAATCGACGAAGTTGCAGACAACTTTGCTTTTTATCAGTCGTATGAAATAATAGACGGTGATCGTCCTGACACGCTGTCATTTAAACTGTACGGAACTTCTGAGTATCACTGGACGTTTTACCTCTTGAATGACAACATAAGAGAAAGCGGATGGCCAGTTCCTTACATGGAACTCGACGAAATCATTGATGGGTTTTATCCTAATTACGTTCTTAGACTAGACAACCTAACTGTTAATGGCGTTGACGAATCGACGCTTGACGCGCCAAAATATTTTGGCAACGTTTTCAAACTCAATGATATTATTACGGCACAAATAAACGCTCAGTCAGAAAACTTTAGAGTTCTTGATAGAAACTTGGACATTGGTTCGTTTACGATTGCACCGTTCAACGAATCGTTGACACAATCCAGCATTCTCGGGATTACTACTGTTACTGGTAACAACGGTTATGACGCGAACAGCATTTATTATAAAAGTTACTCTTCAACCGTTAATAGTATTACAATCGAAAGAGACGCCATTCATCATTATGAGCAAAACAATGAATACTATGACATTGACCCGTTCGACTTCTCATCCATTCCAGTTGACGTTGTTGCTGTAACAAACGCTGATAGAATAGAAAAAGAAAATGAGAAACTGAAAACCATACGTATTATTAAACCTGATAATATTGAACAGATTGTTAGCGAGTTTAACAGACTAGTGACTGCCTAATGCCTGGACTTGATCAAAATTATAAAATCTCAGAAGCATTTATTTCAGCGGATAAATTTGGTGCCGCAGAGATAGACGTTAGCAATAGAATATTTGAGTTGACTATTTTTGAGAGCATTGAGAAACCCTATCTGACAGGCAACGTTGTTATAGTTGACGACGCAAGTATATTTGACTATTCTGATTTCAATGGAAGCGAAAAATTAACAGTCACAATATCTCCTCTTACAGGAGATGATAACCAACCTCCTTTCGTAAAGAAAACGTTTGCCATGACTCGTATGTTAAAAAGAGTCAAACCAAATGACAACTCTGAAACAATTATGTTTCATTTAGACGAAGATCATTATTTTCTCAACTCAACTAAACTGTTGAGTCGCTCTTACACTGACAAATTAGAAAAGATTGCAACTAAGATTATGGCGTTTGAGTTGCAAAGAGATATTGATCTTTCTTATCTAAATGATAACGGATCTGCGCAAGGAACGAGAAGGGTAATTGTTCCATACCTCACACCTATCGAAGCGTGTAGGTGGTTACTAGACCGCGCTACAACTTCAACAGGGTCGCCTTTGTTCATGTACTCAAGTATTCATGACGATAATATCAGGATGGGCGACCTTGATAAAATGCTTGGCCAAGAATCGTTTAATTTTAAGACACCGTTTGTTTATTCACAAGCAGCATCACAAACGTCAACTGGATTAGATCCTGTATCTGAGGCAATGACAGTTTCATCATACTCAAATCCAAACGGCGAAAACTCTATTGGAATGCTTGATCATGGTTCGATTGGTAGTTTCTATTCTAACACTGATGTTGGATCGGGTATTACTTACAGATCGCATTTCTCAGCAGACGACATGTTTGAATCATTTAAAACGACAGGCGTATTACCAAAAAATGCAAAGCAGTTAATATATGACGAGCGCCAAAAGGTTGATGAGGCGCCAATAAGCGATGTTAATAGCGTGTTCTATCATCAGATTTCATCAAGAAATACTTACGGCAGATTTAAAAGTTATACCGACGAAGATACTGCAGCGGATCATATGTTAAGAGTAAAAAGTAAAGCATTGAAAAATACGCTTTACAAAAACAAGGTAAATATAATTGTGTCAGGCGTTGCATTTTTCTTAGCGAAAGCAACGGTCGGTGATATCGTTCGTGTTAATTTTATTGCCAACAACACAGCAGATCAATCTGGTGACGAGATTTACGACAAGAAGAAAACAGGCGATTATTTAATACACTCGACTAGGCATACTTTTAGAGATACTTCTCATAACGTTTCTATGGACATAAGCAGAATTCACCGTGATTAACAGATCATTACCAACTACATTTTATGGTGACGATACTAGGTGGTTCGTTGCTACTGTCGTTAATACTGTTCCACCACCCAGTTTGGAGGGCAGGATTAAAATTAGGATTCACGGTGTTCATAATTTATACACTGGAGAAATACCCGAGCGAGATCTTCCGTGGGCGCAGGTTGCGTTACCAACAACAGAAGGTGGACTGTCAGGTATAGGAAGAAACGTTGGCATTGTTCCAGGTTCTTTTGTTTATGGTATTTTTATGGATGGGAAAGGTTCGCAAATACCTTTAGTCCTTGGTTCTATGCCGCGAATAGAATTACCTACGATTGTTCAAACTAGGTCTCCACAAAACCAAGATTCGTTTAAGTATGATCAGGAAAAATTAATTAACCAGGTCGTTGAGGAATTAGTTGAAGACGATCTAAGGTCGGGAGATGCAGATAAGAGAAGAAACCAAGCAGCAAAATTCTTCCTGGACAATGGTTATAAATTAATGCATGCTTGTGCTATTGCTGGATGTTTGCAGGCAAGATCTAATTTTGTTCTGTTTAGTGAAGTTGACGAAGGCGCGCAAGGCATAGCAAAATGGAATAATATAAGCGAAATTGGAAGGTTTAAAGACCTGATTGAATTTGCTAAAATATATGAACCTTCAAGTAACTGGAAAAAAATGTCAGTTCAATTACAGTTCGTTTTGTTTGAACTCAGAAACAAATTCACTTTGGCGAATTACAAACTAGTCAAAACTGAATTTATCGAAGACGCGGTTGATTCGTTCTCAAAATATTACTTCAAAGAATCAACTGCTCAAGGTGCTTTAGAATTAGCAGAAAAAGCGTATGATGAGGCATTAGCAGAATGACAGTTGAAAAAGACGCAGTTAAAAAACAAGTATCTTCGCTTGAGCAGCAAACATCTGCTCAATATGAAACCGTTAAAGATCAAGCAAAGAAAGCAGTTGATGAAACTAAAAGCGCAGTAGAAACTCAGGTAGGAAATGTCGCTGGCGAAGTTAATGGTGGAATAGAAAGTATAACTGAAAAAACAACTTCTGTACAGGATAAGTTGCAGAATACAACAGTTGAAGGATTAGTTACTGATGGTGTTGAATCATTAGAAGGTGCTGTCAACGGAGCAATCGAAGGCTCAGTTACAGGACTGTTAAGTAAATTCGGATTGAAACAATCTATTAGCTGGGAACAAATAGATTCAGACGGAGCAGGTAATCCTGTTTATGGCGCGGTACCAGGTTCGCTAGATCTGGAAACAAATAGTACGATCGCGGGAATCTTAAAATTAATTACCGGACTTGGTGTTAATTCTGGATTTGTGCAGAACGTTGCTGCTAACGCTAATCCTGCTGGACTTAAAGGTGCTTTAGAAAACCTCGACGGTAAGATTTCTAATTTCACAGACGTAAACGCGTTACAAGATAAAATGAAAGAAGTTTCATCTAATTTCGTTTCCGACTTGAAAAATACGATGACTGCTCAGGGGGCGTTTGATCCTGGTTCACCCGATGGAGCTGCAGCAGACAGCGATTTTACTAACAACTTTGAAAAGGCATTTAACAGCGCGGCGACTGACGTCGAGAATGAAATTACTGAAGGCATTAAAGTAAAAGACGTTGATAAAACTTTGGGTGCTGTTTCCGGTAAAGACGGTAAGCAAGTTTTAAAAGATATTACGTCACTAGACGATACTAAAAATACTTTGACTACTAAAGCGAACGACTTTGAGTCGGGAATTGATAAAGACATTGCGTCATCTTCTAGTCTTGGGTTGATACAGGGGTTCACAGAAAACCTAACAAACACTGGTAAAAACGCAATCAAGAAGTTGAATCCGAAACTGACTGACGAAGAAGTAACAGAAATTGTTGGACTATCGCAGGGAACTAACGATCAAAAAGACGAAGCGATAGCAAAAATTGCTAGAGGTAGCAGTCAAGATGTTTCTACAATTAGAAGATCTGTTTTAAATCTTAACACTACTATCGCGGGAACTATAGTCGTTGACAAATCCAAGATTGTTTTGAACGACCCGTTTGAAGTTGGTGTTGAAGGAAATAACTGGACGGCATCCGCTGATGGGTTTAGTTACGTCACAAGTTTGGAAGAATTAGAATCTGAACTCAGACAAACTTCGCGCGAAATTACAGAAGTGGTTGTTCATTGGACCGATACGTTTACAAACAGAGACATTGGTTCCGAAGAGATTGATGCTTCTTCTAGGGAGATATCTGGTTCACCAATCGGATATCATTATGTTATTAGAAGGGACGGTAGTCTACAGAGAGGTCGACCATTAAAGGTTGTCGGTGAACATGCTGATACGAACGGTCATAATAATTACAGCATAGGCGTAGCGTTTGTTGGCGGATATAACTGTCCATCTGGAACAGAAAATCCAGAACTGTTTCAATCTGCAGCATCATTAACGAGAGCGCAAATGACAACGTTCGA
>Ga0181568_10000732_pt1 | contig 29717 bp, 26 predicted proteins | sample 101ome_20_FD_133758 | JGI IMG/M metagenome (GOLD analysis project Ga0181568, IMG submission 133758) | Coastal salt marsh microbial communities from the Groves Creek Marsh, Skidaway Island, Georgia - 101404AT metaG (megahit assembly) | ecosystem: Environmental > Aquatic > Marine > Intertidal...
TCAATAAAAATTTCATCTGAGCTATTTACACGAATCTCTGAAACCTTTTTATAATCAAGAATTTTATGCATATAAAAAACAACTGCATTATTATGATAGAACTCATCACTTAAGAAAAATTTCATCAAAAAAACCAAACTGATAGGACCGTAATATAAAAAATCAAAAATCAACAAAGTTTTTGTCCATTCGATATCTTGACGTGATGGAGCAAAAGGAAAAACAATATTATAGACAGCTGGCTTAGAAAAAATATCATCAATTAAATTTCTAAAAATCCGCGCTTTGTTAGCTTTATGTAAATAAAAATCATTTATACTTGCAAAACTTTTTTGTGCGTCAAAAATATTAAGTTGTTCTTTAAAATTTATAGCAAGACTTGAACTATTAGTAACCAACAAAAGCTCTTGAATAAAACTATAAAGAATTTTTCTTAAAAGCAAAGATCTATTTAAATAATTTTGTTCTAAAGAATTATCACTAAAACTTTCTAGATTTTTTTCATATAAAGTTTTCAATTTATGCACTTAATTTTCTCCTTAGAATTTAAAAACTTCAAAATACCTTCTTTTTTAAAAGGCATTTTTTGAAGTTTAATAGCAAGCCTGATCGATAAATCCTCTAAAAACTTCAAATAGTCTTTATCATAGATTTGCGCATCAGCCGAGATTAAAGTTTCAATAGAAGCTAATGAGCTTGGCATCAACAATGGTACTTCACCTAAAATATTCAACCAAAAATCAATAGGCATTTTTTGAAATTCAGCAAAATTATATTCATTGCAAGCCAAAACAGGCACTGCTTTAACTTTTAATTCTTTTTCAAGAAACGATTTCAAAGATTTAAAGTCTTGCGCAATTTGTTTTTGATCTGTAAAAAAGACTAAACAATATTTAGCTAACCTTAAAAATTGCAAATTGATTGCTGAAAAATAATCATGACCAATGTCAATAAAAAAGTTCTTACTAAGTTTAGAACCAAAACCAATAATTTCATTGAACAGAGAAAATGAACTACCCTGTAAATCCTTATAGAAAAACTCTAATGAATTAGCAACAGCTGTTGATTTTTCATCTAGGCGTGACCTATCAACAAGTTCTTTAGCTAATTCTTGCAAAAAAGAATAATTTGAATTTAAGTAATCAAATTTCGAATAGAAATTACTAAATAAATTCAGGTAATGACTTGTAGGTAAATTATCAATTTTATAAATAAAGTTTTTAAAACATTCAAAATCATTATTGTACTTAGAAGAATTATCATTATTTGTAGACAACAATGCAAGATTAGTCTCTAAAGAAAGCAAATTGCGTATTGAAAAACTAGAAGAGTTTTCTAATAAAATTGCATTACTGCCATATTGTTCAAGAAGATAAGTTAGAGCAATACAAGCAAAACTTGCTCCAGAAGATCCTGATAAAGAAGAAAAACACACTAAATTTTCTTCAATACTACACTCTTCATCTAGAACTAATAATTTATCGCAAAATAATTTTAAACTCTGCTCATCTTCAACTTCTGCGTTGAGCATACCAAATCTACTGCCTTCATTTGCTGTTGATTGATGCAGGTAAACAAAAACTTTTACTGCCACTTTAAATTCTTTTTTTAGATCTTTGCATAATTCTAAAGCCTCTAATTTTGAATTTACAGCATTAATAAAAACAATTTTTACATTTTCATCTTTTATAGTTTGCACTACCTCATGATATTTAATTGCATTACTAAAGACAAAACCTTTTTGATTAGCTTCACTAAAAAGCATCTTCAGATTAGAGTCAATATCTGCATTTGCAGCAAATAAAATTTTAGACCTCATTTTGTCACTATCTCCTTTTTGTGTCCTTGTATCAAAGTAAGTTGCTGGAAATTATTTTTTGTTTTAGATTTGTATTGTGAGTTTTTTACTTGAATATCTTTGTTGTTATGCAAAGTAACATAAACTTTTTTTTCTCGAACTGCATTTGTCAATTCAAAAAGATCTTTTTTATCAACTGCAATAGTTAAATTTCTAACTAAACTTGGCTCTACTTTTACTTGCAATGGAGCTTTACCCAAAGGCAAAGCATCGATCATGACGATCTTAGCTTTTTTACTTATCAAGTGAGAAAAATCTTTTTCAATTTTATATAAATCAACAAAGTCATTTGGTTTCAAATAAATATTAAAACCCGTTTGCGGCACTGTAAGATCTAAAAAAGCTTGATTAGTATCAAGCAAATTAATAATCCCCGGCTCCACCCCAGACTCAGCAAAAAATTCTTGGCGCAAAATAGAATTTTTATACAGTGGTATCTTGACAACTCTACCAATAATATTTTGGCAACTTGAAAGCGATGCTTGGTTATCACAAACAAAAACAGAGCTATGATGCAATTCTTTTTGCAAGTCAGAAGCATAAGATGCAAATTCATCAGCAAAAATTTTTGCAATGGCAAGATCATTGAAACTTATTTGATCACCAACATTAAGATCTTTGTTGATTTTTAAAACATATTTCGCTTGATTTACCTGTAAAACAGCAACACGTTTTTGTAGCAACAAAAAATCCCAATAAACTTTTATACTCGAAAAAACTATTAACAAAAATATTGTCAACAAAGTAATTTTTCGATATTTATACGCTACAAGCCAATAAAGTCGAGTAAAGATACCGACCCTAGGGTGGATATGAGAACTAAGCATTTAATTAATTTCCTATATTTAATAAATTATCAATTCGACTATCGATAGTAGTCTGAATTTGAGTTGCCTTATCTGGCAATGAACTAGTGATGCTTGTTATTAATTGAGTAGAAACTCCAATCACAGCAGCCACCAAAGCCCCATATATGAGTACTTCTTTCATTTTACTTTTCCTCCTTAATTTTTAAATTAAGCTTATCCCCTTTTTCAAGAGAAAAAGCAATTTCCTTGTCATTTTCGAGCAGGATCTCTCCTGTCAAACCCATTACTGCCAAACTAGCTGGAGCAATACCATAGCTGGCATAGCTATCTAGCAGACTTATTTTTAATGCAGATGCAAACATAGCAGCAGCATAATTAGCAAAATTTTCCTTTTGTTTTTTTTGCTCCAATTGAAATTGAAAATCAATCGATTTCTTTGCAAGAGCATCGTAAACCTGATAAGCACGCAAATTAATTTTTGTTTTTGTAAAATCTGTCACAAAGCAATCAAAAAATAGATCTTGATCATTTTTAAATTTTATTTTTTGCCCAAGAAAAACATAATCTAAAAAACTTGGTTGATACAAAGTAAAGTTAGTGTTTAACTTTGCTAATTTATTTTGTAAATTATTCTTCGTTTTAACAATTGACGCTTTATAAACTTTATTTGCATCAAGCCTAAATATATAAAGGCTTTGACCATCAAGTTGAAAAACAAAATCAGTTAAATCAAAGTGCGCACGAGGAAACTCGATATTCATAAATTCAGCAACAAATTTTTTAAAAGCCAAGAAATCATGTTCGTGATCAGAAAGCAACTGTAATCCATCAAGATTAGCAAATTTATCTAAAGAAAAAACAAAGTTAGCTTTGTAAGTTGGCAAAGTATTTGTATTTAGCATTGCATCTGTTTTTTCTAGCCATTGCACAAGCTCTTTGCTTAGAAACTGTTTAGCAAAATGATTTTTATTATTAAAATCATTTACAAATATTTTTTCTAAATAAGTATTATAAATATCATTATTTTTTGCAACAACAGGGTGCACACAAAACACAAAAGTCATTAATAAAAAATATCTTTTCATCTTAAGCTTTAAAAGGATTTTTATTAGAATTAATCTCTTTTATTACTCCTTTTATTGAACGACCATCGATAAACTCAGCAAAACCCATAGTCAAATAAGAATGACAATAATGCACTGCTTCTTCACGTGCGCCACGTTTGGTTAAAAGTTTAATTAATGACTCTGTAGATTTTCGTAAGACCTCTTTTTTATTAATATCACCAGCAAGAAAATCTTTTTTTGCAAGAACAGCTGCTTCTAAATATCTCTTAGTTGCTTGCTCAAAATACACAAAACCTGCTGTTTCAAGAGCCTGAGCATATTCATACCTATAGTAAGGATTTTCTGGGTTTTTTAAAATGACAAATTGATAAGAAATAAAAGCTTTTGCTATATCTTGATTCTTAGAAAGTTCTTGCCCATTTGCAAGCCATGCTCTTGATACCTCAATTAAAGCTTGATCATCAATTGCTTTTAAATAAAATTTCAATTGTTCATCTTTATTATTAGCTGTTTTGGCAAGCCCTAAAATAGCATTAAGATTATTTGGATTTAATTGCAATGATTTTGCAAAAGCCTGAAAAGAAAGTTGTTTTTCACCTTTACTTAGAAGCTTATTTGCAATAAAACTTAAGCTTGCAGATTCAGACTGAGCCAAATTATTTTGTTTAAAATTCTCATCATCAAAAATCTTTTTGATTACTTCAATATCTAAATCATTTAAGAACTCTTCAACGGCAGAATCTTGTTTAGTTAAAGTGTACAAAAATTTATCATATTTATTTGCACGCAAAATATGAAAGCCAGAATTTGTTTTCTTGGTTTGCTTAAGAGGCTCAACATTTTCAGCACTTTCCTGAAGATCCAACTCATAAGCTAGACCATCAAGTATTTGCTGAAATTTTGGCTGACATGAATTCTCACATTGAATATCAATAAAAGAATTTTTTGGCTTAAATAAAAAAAGATTTTTTGTCTCTTCACTAGAAACTTTAATTTTGTTACTCAAACTATTAAACTTGGTTTGCATTTTGGCATCAAAATGCAAATCACTAAAATACAAACGATAATTTTTATCGTTAATTTTTTTCAATTCAACTTGATCAATTATTTTTTGGTTTTTAGTTTCAAAAATATACTTGCCATCAGCAACGACAAATGTATTAACAAGTGTCGCCGCTGCATTGCAAGTTAGTGGAAAAAACACAAATTCTATTAGTAGAAAAAATAGGCCCCAATATTTTACCGAAGCATAAAGCTTTACTAGATTGGTTTTCAGCAAAGCACTATAATAGAAGTGTTTTCTAATTTTCATCATTCTTATTTAATCTCCCCTAAAATAAAATCTAATGAATTATTAAAATAACATAATAGCAATTTTCAGATAACTTATTTTTATTTTTTACGTTATTGCGAAATAACATTGCATTTAAAGCAAAAATAAAAGTGTAATACGGATAACAATATTATCCTAAAAGGATAATAGTTTCAAAATTATCCTTTTGTGGATATATATTGAGGAAAATAAAAACTATCTCAGAAAAACTCATGTCAAAAAAGTTTTTAAAAAGAGATAAACAAAGCTGGACCTTAGATTGGTTCAGCTTTTTTTCTTGTAGAATTTTAAAAGTGTCTGAAAAGAAATTTAAACACGTAAGATTTCTCGGTGCCGAAGGAATCGGTATGAGTGGACTTATTAAAATTTTAAGTCAATTTAAAAATGCACCTAAAATTTCAAAAAGCGATATCGCCTACAAAAATAATGATCCTTTAGATAATGATATTGATTTAGTTGTTCGTAGTACTGCTATCAATGATCAAGATACTGAATTTCAAGAATTAAAAAACAGAAATATTGATATTTGGCACAGACGCGACATGCTTAATTTTTTGAGTGCTACTTACAAACAAATTGTTGTTAGTGGCACACACGGCAAAACTACATGCTCTGCTATGCTTAGTTTTTTGTTTAAAGAACTAAATCTTGATCCTGCCTTTGCCGTTGGTGGTATTTTGGCAAATTATGATAGCAACGCTTGTTATGGGCAAGGTGAATATTTTATTTTAGAGGGTGACGAATCAGACAAAAGCTTTACACATAGCAAACCACATTGCGCCTTAGTGACATGTATTGAAGAAGACCATTTAGAAAATTATCCCGGTGGACTTCAAGAGATTCAGGAATGTTTTTATGGATTCTTAAAAAGCGCTGCTATAAAAATCATCAATATCGATGATGATTTTCTTTATACCTACTACCTCGAAAACAAAGACAATGAAAAAATAATCACTTATTCTTGCAAGAACAAGAATGCAGATTTTTATATCGACGTTAGCAGTAGATATTTTTATTATAAAAAACAAAAATATCAACTCAATTTAAATTTTCCGGGAAGCCATAATTTTATAAACGCAGTTGCTGTTTTGGCTTGCTCAGTAGGATTAGAACAAGACCTTGAAACAGCCATGAAAAAAATGCAAAATTTTGCAGGCATTAAAAGACGCTTTGAATTAATCAATAACAATTATCGAGGTGCAATTACAGTTTTTGATGACTATGCTCATCACCCAACAGAAATTAATGCACTAATAAAAAGTTTTGCTGACTTTAAAGACAAAAAAATAGTTTTTGTATATCAACCTCACCACCCAGAAAGAACAAAACAACTTTGGCATGATTTTGTATCTAGTTTTCAAAATTTCCCTCAAGAACATCTATGTTTGCTTTTAGATATTTATATTGCACGCTCTAAACCAATTGAAGGCATCAATTCAGAAAGGCTAGTACAAGAAATCAACAAAGAAAATGTGATTTATATCAAAGCTAAAGAACAAGAAAAAAATTTTCAGGGCAATTTTTTAAATATAGTTGATGCTTTAAAAGAAAATATAGAAGCAAATATTCCAAAAGATACAGACGTACTTTTTTTAGTAGGAGCAGGAAATATTGGTAAAATTGCTGAAAGCTTTAAGCCGCTAAAGCATAAGATGGAGAATGAACAGTAGCTTTAGGCTTTTCTTGCAACTCTAGTCTATTATTAGATAAAGTATTTTCAACAAAATCTAATAGCTGATTTTTATAGCCTGCATAAAGCTCAGGTTTGCGGGTTCTGTGAACACAATCCAAAACTGGTCTTAAAAAATTATCAACTAATTTTTTCATCACTGCTTCATCTTGATAGGCGTTTTTGTATGGTCTTAAAAATTCTGAGTTGATTTTATGGCAATTTTCCAATTGATTTATTACTCTTTCTGGTGAAAATTCACTGCTATCAGCTCTAAAGAAATCACAGAGGGATTTTCTTGCTGTTTGTGGATTAGCCAATTCATTTTTAGGCTCAACGCCTTCTCGAGGTCGAGCATATTTAATTCTTGCAAATTCTTGACTACCAACATTCATAACTAAATCCTCTTTTTTAATTTTATGAGATTGAGCATAATTTGGCTATCCGTATTAACATGTAACGCTGGACTTTTGCCTACTATTTAATTCAAATTAAGCACCTGCCTCAAAAAACTTGCAGGATGCATAACCTTATAGCCAGATTTCAACAAAGATTTTAATTGACTCATGCAACCGGGGTTTGCTGTAATAAGAGTTTTAATATTAGTATCTTCAATTTCATTTGTTTTTTGCAAACCAATTTTATTTGCCATGTTTTGATTAATCAAATTATAGAAACCAGCAGAACCACAACATAAATCTTTACTATCCAAACAATGTAATTCTAAGCCATCTATTTGTTGTAAAAGTTTTTCATATTCATCACTTAAATGTTGACGATGATTTAAATGACAAGCTGGGTGATATAAAACTTGTGTCTGAAAACTTTTATTTGCAAGTGGGTTATAGGGAGCTTTTTTTAATAACTCTACTAAATCATAAACACCTGAACTTTCATTGTGCGCTTTTAAAAATGCTCCACAACCAGCTGAATTAACAACCAAAGGTAAGCCTTCACTTGCAACTACTTGTTTAAATTGTTTTTTTAATTTTTTTCCAAGTTCATGCTCACCGCTATGACTCGCTAATGCACCACAGCATTGCGATTTAGAAATATGCACATGGTAACCAAAAGCATTTAAAACTTTTACAGTATCATGGTGAATATTATTATAGATACTATCCATCACACAACCTAAACTCAGATTAATTATTCTTTTTTCATCTGCAAGTTTTAATACTAAATCAGAATAATAGACTTCTCCCTCTTCCAGTTTTTTGTATTTTTTTGAAAACTGAGGCATCAATTTACTTAATTTTGCAAGTCCAAACAAATTAAAAACAATTTTTATAGGTAGATTAAAAAGTTTCATAAAAACTCTAAGTAAATTTAAAGCAAATCTATCATTAATAAAATTCTTAAAAAATATCCTTCTTAAATATGCGCCAAAACCTTTAGTATAATTTGATAATTTTAAATCTTTCCTAGCAAAATCTAAAATACCTTCATAGTCTACATTTGATGGGCAGACTGATTCACAAGCATAGCAACTTAAACAATTGTCTAAATATTCAGTTGCTAATTTTTCTTCAACTGAATCTGATTGTATAAAGTCGTTTATCAAATAAATTCTTCCTCTTGGAGAATTCGCTTCATTTGCAGTTACATTATAGGTAGGACAAGCAGGCAAACACATACCACAATGAATGCAAGCTTTAATTTGCTCTTCAAGTTGCAATTGAAAATCTTCTCTAATTTTTGCCACTACAAAACTCCCGGATTTAATTTTAAATCATTATCATAAAGTGCTTTTAGTTTTTCAATTATTTCAAGCTCACTTATACTTGTTGGAATTGCTTGAGCAAGCTTTCTTGAAAATCCAGTCACCGGGAAAATCCTCACGGCATAACAGTAATCTAGCAAAGCATTTAGGTCTTTAAAATCAGCAAAAATTATTTGGTTTTTTAAAATATCAATTGTAAAAGCTTGTTTAGATAAATCAATGAGTTTTGTTAAGTCAGAAAAATTAAAATCTAATTCAATTCTTTTTTGATTTTTATATTTTGGTTTAAATACAGACAAGTGACTATTAAAATTATTGAGCTTTAAATTTGTAGTTAAAAAATCAGCAATAGCTCTTTGACGATAAGCCAAAATAGACTCACTATTGGAACTGGTAATTTTAATTTGCAAATCATCAAGCGCACCATTAAAATCAATTTTAAAATCAATGCGATCATCTAAAAAACTTTGTAGAAAATTTCTTAACTTATAGAGTTCGTTCATATTAAACTTCATCTTAAAATCAATCTCTAATTGCTTTTCAAATCTTTTTTCTAATTTCAAAAAAGCACTAACAATAACTGCAAAGGCATTAAAAGAACCCATAAAAAGTTTTTTCATATCGTAGCCAGATACATTTTTTATGACCTTGGCTCCAGCTTTGATTTTGTTGTTATTTAAATCATATAAATTCAAACCCAAAACTTTTTTTAAAAGCTCTTTGTCTTGCATCTCAGCAATAATTTTGCCAAGAGTATATTCTTGAGGTGCATCAATATTTGTAAACATTTGAAATTCTGCCAAATGTTCATCTAAATCTTTTAAGATCATATCAGCTGGAACAGTTGCTACAAAATCATCGTAGTCCACAGATAAGTTTTCTGTTTCAATATCTAAAATAAATTCTTCTAAATTACTATCACCTTCGTAATAATCTTTATCTGTAAAAATATTTTGGTTTTGATCACAAAAAACTTTCATTACTTTAATTCTAGTGCTTGTTTATGCGCTTGAATTTCAATATTATCATCTAAAATTTTTAAATTAGAACAATCTAATCCCTTTGCTTTTAACATAAGATAAATCAATTCGTCAGCAAGGTGTGGATTTTTAGGCAAAAGACTTCCATGCAAATAGCTTGCAAATAAATTTTTATAACGAGCACCCTCAGTTTGATCAAGAGCGTTATTACCAAAACCTTTAACAACCCTAGCAAGTGCTTGAGTTCTAGCATTAGTAATAAAAGTTCTACCAGAATGATTTTCAAAACCGACTAGGGTTTGTAAGTTAGAACCCGACTCTAAACTAAAATTTAAATTAGCAACAACATTACCAACTAACCTATCTTGAAAATCTTTTTCATTTTTTTCTAGCTTAGCTCTAGTTTCAACATTTAAAATCGCCAAACCTTCTATAATTTCTTGCTCAGAAGTCATATAGCTCTCACCTAGGAGTTGATAAGCACCACAAATTGCTAAAAAAGGTTTACCTTGTTCTATAAAATCTTCTAATGCACTCTTATGAGCTTTTAATACTTGGGCAACTTCTACTTGTTCTTGATCTTGACCACCACCCATAAAGAAAAAATCAAAACTAGTAAAATCTAGATCTTTAAGCTCGTTAATTTCAGTGATTACAACTTGAAAACCACGGGCTTCTAGGCGATATTTCAAAGACAAAATATTACCCTTATCACCATAAAGGTTTAATTTGTCAGAAAAAAGATGTCCTAATTGAATTTGCAACAATTCAATTTTATCTCATAAACATTTTTAAAAGATCTTTATCGGAGGCAATGTCATGTGCATTGTATAAAATATTTAAATCACCATATTTTTCTTTAAAGCTTTTTAAATTTTTTACAAGTTGAGTTCTAACTTCATGACAAGAATCAATTTGCTCTAAGGTAGATTTAAACAGGCTTTCAAGTTCTCTGAAATTTAAATCTCGTAAAAAATTTGCATCAAGGCCATGCTCAATAATTCGAGAAACAAAACTAACTGCAAGTATTTTATTTAGTCTTTCTTCACAACCCATACGACTTAGGCTTATATATCGGCAATTAGAACAAAGAAACTAAATGAAATAAATATTAATTAACGCTTTTTAAGGTTATTTCAAACTCTAAATCTTTACCTGCAAGCTTATGATTGGCATCAATAAAGACTTCTTTTTCACCAATATCTACAATTCTTACTGGGTAAAATGCTGAACCAAACCAATATTTGAGGGTATCCCCTTCTTTTGCATCTTTTGGTAGCTCTTTTCGATAAATTCTAAACAGCTTATTTACATCAAACTCCCCATAGGCATTTTTTGCTTCAATAGTGATTTTTTTGGTTTCACCTTCGTTCATACCAAGCAAAGCCTCTTCAAAATCTTGAATTAAATCACCAGCACCAATAGTAAAACTTAATGGCTTTTTGCCAATATTATGATCAAAAACTCTACCATCTTTTAGAGTGCCAATATATTGCACTGAAACATTATCACCATCTTTTGCAGTTTTAGCTAAAGCAAAATTAGTAGCTAAGAAAAAAACCAATAAACTAATTAAAATTCTCATAAAAAAATATTAGCATTTTTTACTATGAAAGATCTGTTAAAACTAGCTTTTCACCTTGGATTGCGCAAGCTTGCAAATGTTTTTTGTTGAGTATGGCATCCACACAAAACTCACCCATATTATGAGCTAAAATTCTGTCTCTGGCACTTGGGTCACCCCCTCTTTGCACATGCCCCAAAACACAAATTCTAAAATTCACTTTCTCATCAGGATATTTATCATGAAAAGCATCTGTTAAAACTTGAGCTAATTGATTAACACCACCAGTTTCATCACCTTCAGCAACAACAATAATATTATGTCCTTTTCTGCGTATTGAATTTACCACTGAATCAATATTGGAAGGAGTTTCAGGAATCAAAACATCAACAGCTCCACAGGCAATACCAACAGCTTTTGCAATATCACCACAATGTCGTCCCATTACTTCTACCAAAAAATGCATATCATGCGAGTCACCAGTATCTCTTAAATTATCAATTGCTTTCATGGCAGTATTAACAGCGGTATCAAAACCAATAGTAAAGTCGGTATAACGCACATCATTATCAATGGTGCCCGGTGCACCAATCACTTGTCCCGACCAGACTTTAGCTAACGCTTCTAAACCTTTATAACTTCCATTACCGCCACAACAAATCAAAGCATCAATTTTATTTTCATGCAAAACAGCAGCCGCTTTTTTTTGCCCAGCCAAAGTCATAAATTCTGCTGAACGAGAAGTTTTTAAAACCGTACCACCTTGTTTTGTTAAATTACAAACACAATCATAATTAAGTTTCTCAATTTTATTTTCAATTAAACCTTGATAGGCTTCCATAATGCCAAAAACCTCAAGCCCACAACTTAGTGCCCTGCGAACAGTACTACGAACAAATGCATTCATGCCCGGCGCATCACCACCACTTGTCATAACAGCAATTCTTTTCGGAGTTTTTTTATTTTCAGACATAGGTATAATTATAAAAGCATGAGACTAATTTGTAGTGCAATTAAAGAAGAAATTCAATATTTAAGCCTATTAGAACAAGATATAGCTTTAGCGCTAGGAATTGGCTACTTAGAAGCCGCTATAAATTTAGAAAATTATTTACTAAATAATCAAGAAGAAAAAATTACTGAAATTTGTTTTTTAGGAACAGCAGGTAGTTACAAAAAAAATTTAGAGCTTGGCGAATTAGTTCAAGTAAAAACAAGCTCACTCTTAAACTTGGGGACGATTTTAAATCATGCTTACTTAGCAAAAAGTTTTGCTGATTGGCAACTTGTTGAAAATACAAATCTTGATTTAAAAAAAGTTCACTGTTTATCGTCACTGGAAATCACGACTAATTACGAAACCAGTAAAAAAATAAGTGGCAAATATAAATCAGATTTTTTAGTTGAAAATATGGAGCTCTATGGTGTTGCACAAATTGCTCAAAAACACCAGATTGAGTGTTCAAGTATCTTAGCGATCACAAATTATACAGATGCTCAAGCACATGAGAATTGGCAAAAAAATCAAGAAAAATGTTCTTGGAAGCTAGGTACTGTTAACAAATCCCGATAACTGCGTTACTCTTGCAATTTTTAACATAACTAGTGACACCATATATGTTAATATGTATTAATGACTGCAGGGGTTGTCAACTCAAAAACAAATAATCTAGACAAAGTAATTAGTACAAAAAACCCTAATGATATTACAAAAAGCAGTACAAAGCCTAGAAACCTTGAACAAAAAGAACAAATTAATCCAGAAGAAGAACTCGCTAAACCTTTGTCTATTTTGCTTAACTCATTTATTAAACAAGGAAAAACCAGTATCTTAATAGAGGCTGCACTTGCAACATACAGTACTATCACCACCAAGCGCTCAGACTATATGATACACACTGGAGCAAGAATAGTTGAAATAGTTAGAGACTATCTAATTGAAAAAAATAAACTACCTGCAAGTTTGCAAAATCTTCTAATCAAATGCTCCAATTTTTTTGGTGCAAAAAATGAGCAAGGAGAAAAAATTTCTAGTGAAAATATTGAAGAAAACAAAGCAAAAATCACAGGAGCTTTAAACTTACTCATTTCTTTACCAAGTTTTGTTTTAGCTTTAGCTAAACCATATATATCTTATAAAATACATGGAAATAATCATCAAGAAAAGCTCAATTGGCAAAAAAAATTAGTGATGATTTTAAATGGATTAACCGCACCAGTAAATGTGTTCTTTATGTGGCCAATAGGGCAAGCTCAAAGGCTTTGGGCAACAACATTGTCAAAATTATCAAGCAAACAAAACAATAAAGAACTAATTCAAGAAGCTATGACTTCTGGAGCTGATCATTGGATACGAGGTTTTCAAGCTTTATCAATATCATTATCAATGCCTTTTGGAAAAATTTTCCCAAAAATAAATTACCTATTAGAAGCACTTACTGGAGGAAGTATTGCGGCACTTGGTATTTATAACGGTATATCAACAATAAAGAATAAAAACAATGTTGAACCACAACTTAAAAAAATAGAACAAAAAATATTTGGCAAACTTGTTTATAAATTTTTAAAAATATTTGACTGGATAACAAAAATTGCCAGCAAGGGCAAAGCTAATTTTCCAATTATAAAATTTGAAAATTTATTAGACATCATCAAAAATAAAAATAGTAACAATATACAAGAAGCTCTAGCTATATTTAAAAACTCATGAGCAACAATTCCCTAAAGATATCTAAAGATTAAAAAAGTTTATTTAATGGCAAATTCGCTTTTAGAGAATGACAAATTTCCTGATTTATAGTTGATTTTCTTTTTTAAAGTTCTTAAGGATCCACTGAAAAATCACAAATACAAACTCTTAACATAAGCGGCAACTTGATTAAAAGCTGGACCAGCAACCGTATCACCCCATCTACCATCTGTTTGTGGGTCATCAATAACAACTAACACTGTATAGCGGGGGTTATAAGCAGGAAAAAAACCAACAAAAGAAGCAACAGTATTTTTATGAGAATAACCACCTTCTTTATTTATTTTTTGGGCTGTTCCTGTTTTACCAGCGACACTTAAACCTAGAACATTTCCAGAAATCGCATGTTTTTCTTTGATATTATGGCTTATAGCTTTTGTTAAAGCTTGCCTGATAAAAGCCGCATTTGTTTCTGAAATCACTGACTCAGACTGTAATCCAGGGAAATCACTAATCTTAAGTAAAGTTGGTTTTGTTTTATAACCCTTATTTGCAATAGTATTTATAGCAGTTAATACCTGTAATGGTGTTACAGAAATTATACCCTGCCCAATTCCAGTTGTCGCCGTATCAGAAGCTCTCCAGCGATTATGGTTTTTTACTATACCTGTAGTCTCACCTGAAATTTCTATTCCTGTTTTATTACCAAAACCAAAATTTTTAATATAGTTATAAAAAATTTCTGGACCCATTTTCAATGCCAAATGTGCTGAAAAAGGATTTGAAGATCGAGCAAACAAAGACTCTAAATCAAGCTTCTCTGCTTTAAAATCTTTTTCATTATAATCATGGTTTTTAATTTTCCACTTATCAACTTTGATAAAGCCTTCATCTTTATAAGTATAAAAGCGATCAATCGTCATTGAATCTAAAGCAGAAGCAACAGTAATAATTTTAAAAACAGAACCCGGCTGATAGACATCAACCAAAGACCAATTCTTTCTACTGTCAAAATTAAAATCATAATAACGATTAGGGTCAAAATCCGGTTTCACAGCCCAAGCCAAAAGCTCTCCAGTACTTACTTTCATGACTAAGACAGCACCCTTACTTGCCTTTGTTTTTTCTATTCTTTCTTGTAAGATTTTCTCGGCATAATTTTGTAAGCGCGAATCAATACTAAGCTCTAACTTTGCAGTTGAATGTTCTTGTAAAAACTTTTGATAATCATACTCAATACCCTGCCTTGCCTGACCATATAAATCTACATAGCCTAAAATATGTGAGGCTAAGTTTCCTTGCGGATAAATTCTTGATTTAACTTTACGCAAATATAAATTTTGTGAGTTTAAAGCTTTGATCGCATCTGCTTGTTTTTTATTTAAATTATGAGCTAAGGTTACACTACGATTAGTAAACAAAAGATTTTTATTATTAAAAGCAAAAATTTTATTTAACTGAGCAAACAATAAATTTTTATCTTCTTTGCTCGATACCGGATTAAACTCTAAAGTGTACTTGTTCATATCTATAGCAAGGACTTTATTATTACGATCGACAATTTCCCCTCTTGAAATTGGTATTTTTTTCACAAAGCTAGATCGATCAACAGCATAATCCGCTTTTTTTAAAATTTGAAAATAAAATAATTTTGCAATCAAGCCAAAAAAAAGTACGGCAATAAAAACTAAAGTAAATTGATAACGAAAACGAGTCATTGTTAATTAATCAAACTATAAGAACCTAGCCATTTATAATAACTAAAATGTTGTTTTGCTTGTCTCAATAGTGCATCATAACTAGGATCATCTCTATGTAAATCAAAATCAATCAAAAATAAATACTCACCAATATTTCTTTTTGCTGGGCGAGATTCGATTCTACTTAAATTAATGTCATTCACAGCAAATAGCCTCAAAATTGTTTGCAAACTACCCGGCTGATCTTTGGTTTGAAAAATAATTGTAGTTTTGTTTTTTGCTTGAGTATTTAAAGCCGCAGGCTCTTTTGAACAAATCCAAAATCTTGTTTGATTTAAATCCGAATCATTAATTTGTGTTTTTTCTAATTTTAAATCATAAATTTCAGCGCATAAATCACTCGCTATAACTGAAGATTTTAAATCAGGATTTTCTTGCAATAATTTTGCTAATCTTTTTGCTGCTGCACTATTAGAAGAACTTGGCAAAATTTCTGCATTTGGCAAGTTTGCTCGAATAAAATCCATACATTGACTTAAAGCCATATGGTGTGCGCGCACTTCAACAATTGCTTCAAGGTTTTCACAATTTTTAGGTAATAATAAAGCATGATGAATAGGCAAAATATATTCATTGTTTATATAAATATCCTCAATTCTTTGAAACGCCTCAATAGTTTCAGCAACACCACCAGAACTAGAGTTTTCGATTGGCACCACTGCCCTATCTACCAAACCAGAAGATAAATCATGTAAAACATTAGTTATAGTTGTGGCAGGTACAAAAGTAGATTTTTCAGTAAAAATATTTCTAGCTGCAATATGCGAATATGATCCTTCTGGTCCTAAAAATGAGATTTTCATTACTAAGATATTATAATGTAACTATACAATTATGGATTTAAAAGAACTTAATAATCAACTAAAAAACTATGACCAAAGTTTCTTTTACGAGTTAGAACCTGTTTTAGATGCAATTTCTATCAAATCAAATGCCCTAGCTTCCAATCTAAAAGATTGTATAGTGCAATTACAAAATTCTGATCGCTATTTGAAAGCAGCAAGAGGCGAGCAAGTTGCAAAAAGAGAAAATGAATTACAAGGACTTGAATATGATATTTTTAGAAAGTATGTGAGGTTACTAAGATCCTGTACTATTATGTGTGGTCAAGATCTGTCTCGAGATTTTAAAGAATTATTTCTTGATTTCTTTTCTGGCACTCGCCTTGAGCTTGCAAAACAATTAGTACATTAAAATGGCACAAACAAAAACAAAAAAACGCAAACGTAGACCAGATCAATTTTTTAGTAAAGCACTAAGCACAAAAAAAATTGTTCACCAAGATTTTTCACAAGAACAAATTCTCGAATTTAGCAAATTGCTAAGTCACGACAAAGATATTTTTAATGAAAACAAAACTCAAGAAAACTCTATATTGATTGGCTTTGATGAGGTTGGCAGAGGACCTATTGCAGGTCCAGTTTGCACTGGCGCTTATAGTTGCTCAAGTTTTTATAGTGATCAACAAGAACTACTACAAGAAATCAAATTTGCCAGACAAATAATTTCTGATGAACTTTTAAAAACAAATGATCGAGATAGTTACTATGCTGAGACTCTTTGCAATGACTTTAATATCGCTCAAGATTTAGAACAATTAGAAAAATTAAGTCAATTACTCAATCTTGAAGATAGCAAAAAAGTTTCTAAAAACAAAAGAGAAAAATTAGTAGAATCTCTCAAAGAAGTTCCTTGTTTTGAACATTATAGTCATTTGTTTTTTACAAGTAATTTTGAGAGTGCTCAAAGTATCGATGAAATTGGTATCGTTGAGTGCATTTGGGTTTCAATGAGCAAAAACCTCGCAAATATTATCGCGCAATACTACGATATCAATAACTTTTTACCTGACGAAATAATCCTTTTGGTTGATGGACCAAAGACAATCAAAAACCTTGAAAACAAGTTAGAAAAGCTCAATCCAAGCTTCAAAAAAATAGAGCTAAAGCAAATTGCTATAAAAAAAGGTGATAGCAAAAGCTCTTTAATTGCGGCAGCAGCTAATATTGCTAAATTAGAGCGCGATGCCTATATGACAAAAATTGCACAAGACTACAACGATTACCATTGGGCAAACAATGCGGGTTACGGAACCAAAAAACATTACGCCGCTATTAATAACTATGGTCTATGCAAAGAACACCGTAAAAGCTATTTGAGAGGCTACTAAAAGTTTAGTTAATTGTTTTTTGTTTTGCTATCACATGCATTACAGCAGGCAAAACATATAAAGTAAGTAAAGTTGAAATAGACATACCAAACATTATCACCACACCTAAACTTTGCCTTGACTCAGTACCTACACCAAGTGCAAGTGCAATTGGTAACAAACCTAAAATAGTTGAAATTGCTGTCATCAAAATTGGTCTTAGACGCATTTTTGCCCCATAAACAATAGCCTCAAAAGTTTGCATACCATCAGCTTTAAGTTTCTCTATAAATTCCAGCATCAAAATCCCATTTTTTGTTGATAAACCAATCAACATTATCATGCCAACCTGTGAATAAATATTCAAACTAATATTTTCAAATTGCGGAATTATATATTTTATAAAAAAGAATTTAGGACCCAAAATAGAACTTAAAACTTGTGTAACAAAAGGAAATAATTGATAAAACCAAATACCAAGCAAAGCACCAAATAAAGCTAATGGTACTGTCAGCATAATAATAAGAGGACTTGTAAAACTCTCAAACTGGGCTGCTAAAAATAAATAAGCAAAGATCAAAGCAACAACAAAACCAAAATACAAAGCCGCATTTGAGTCTTTGGTTTCTTTTGAAGCTCCCAAATAATCAAGCTCAACATCCATGGGTTTATCTGCTAAAGCATTTAGGTACGCTTTAACATCATTTTCCAACTGAATTAGAGCATCAGAAGCTGTGACTCCATCTATTGGTGAAGCTTGAATTGTGATTGCTTTTTTACGATTATAATGACTTAATTCTTCAGCGCCAACTTTTTCTTTAATTGAAATCAAATTACTCAGTTGTATCAAAGCACCATTTTTTGCACGCAAAGCAAACTCACCAATATTATTAATATGCTCTTTGTTTTTTCTTGGTAATTTCAAAAACACTTCATAGCTTTCACCATCTTTATTAAATTCAGTGACATCAACACCAGCAAATAAAAGCTCGACTGATTTTGAAATTTCAGCCATATCTACCCCTAAGCTTTGTGCTTTTTCTCTATCTATATCAATTTCAATCTCTGGTTTATCCAAACTTAAATTTGAGCGAGCAAACATAATCTTAGAAAGCTTTGCAGATCTTTGCACAATATCATTAGAAGCTTTGACTAAAAAATCAATATCATTACTCTGAATCACTAATTGAATTGGTTGATTACCAAAACCACTATCCGGACCAGACTTTGGCATTATTGGCAAAGTAAAAGTTTCAGGCATGGCAAAAAATTGCGGGTACAAAGGACCAACAACTGCGGCAACTTTGCGACTACGCTGATTCCAATCTAATAAGCGTGCAATAACGATTGCTTTGGTTACTTGCCCTGGTGCATTAATACCAAAAGCAGCAATAGAAATTGCTGTTTTCACCTCAGGAATTCTTGCCAATAAATTTTCAACCTTTCTTACTTGTTTATCCATCAAATCCAAACTGCCACCACGAGGCGCTTGTAAAACAACAAAGAAAGTACCTCTATCTTCATCAGGTATAAAATCTTTTGGTAAACTCACAAACAAAAATACCATCAAAGGCAAAGAAATAGAAAAAACAAGTAGCAAAAATGTTTTTGCATGCTTCAAAACATTGTCTAAAGACTTCGCATAAAGAGCTTCTAAGCTTAAAAACACTTTTTCAAAAAAATCTAATGTTGTTTTATAAAAGCCCATTTTCGACTTTTTCAATTTTTCTTCTCTTTGGGCTTTTGAGCGAAAGACTTTAGAACAAAGCATCGGAGCTAAAGTTAAAGCAACAAAAGAAGAAATAATAGTGGCAAAACAAAGAGAAAAAGCAAACTCTGACAATAACCTACCGGTTATACCTTTCAAAAAAGCAACCGGTAAAAATATAGAAACCAAAACAGCTGTTGTAGCAATAACTGCCATAGTGATTTCTCTTGCACCTTTTTTTGCAGCTTCTTTTGGCTCTAAACCATCTTCTAATTGCCGATAAATATTTTCTAAGACAATAATCGAATCATCAACAACAATACCAATGGCAATGATTAAGCCAAGTAAAGTCATTTGGTTAATAGTAAAACCAAAAACTTGAATTCCAACCATAACCCCAACTAAACTAATTGGAATCGCCAAGCCCGGGATCAAAGTTGAGCGAATGTTTCTTAAAAAAACAAAAATCACTAAAAGCACCAAAATCGTCGCCTGTAATAAAGTGAAGTAAAGTTCTTTTAAGCTATAACGAATAAAAGTTGATGAGTCATAGCCAACATCTAAATCAATATCCTCAGGGATTTTCTGGCGTAAATCCTTAAGGATTTTTTGTGCATGATCAGAAATTTCTAGAGTATTAGATTTTGATTGCCTAATTATCCCTAAACCAAAGCCCTGATTACCATTGAAACGCACAAAACTACGATCATTTTCAGCACCAACTTTAACTTCAGCAAGGTCTTTTAACTTAACCTCACCAATACCATTAACTGCATTTTTCACAACCAAATTTTCATAATCTTCAAGTTCAGTAATTTTTGCATTTACATTAATCGCAAATTCCTTATTTACAGACATAATACTGCCTGCAGGTAATTCAATATTGTTTTTAATTAAAGTATCCCTAATCTCTAAAATCGTTAAATTGTAATAGGCTAATCTTTGCGGATCGACAAATATTTGAATCGATTTTTTTCTCTCTCCACCAAAAATAACCTTTGAAACACCCGGTATATTTTGAAAATAATCTTTAATATTTTTATCGGTAAAATCAGATAAACTAAGCATGTCACGAGTATCAGACTGTACACGAATCCACATTATGGGTCTTGCATCAGAATCAGCTTTAGCAATAACTGGTTGATCAACATTATCGGGCAACCTAGAACTGACTCTCGAAATTTTATCTCTCAAATCTTGAGCCGCAAGATCTATGTTTCTTTCTAAAACAAACTCAACAACAATCGAACTTACTTGATCTCTACTTGTTGAAGTCAAAGAACGAATACCTTCAACACCAATAATCTCTTCTTCTAAAAGATCCGTAATTTCTGTTTCGATTACTTTGGCATTTGCCCCGGGATACACTGTTGTTACAGTTACAATAGGTGGGTCAATATCTGGGTATTCACGAATTGGTAATTTCAAAAACGAAATCAATCCTGAAACAATAATAATCAAAGACATTACAGTGGCAAGCACTGGTCTTTCTATTGATAAATCAGATAAAGATTTAATTGGATTAGGCTTCATTTAATTAGTATCTGTTTCCTTTACCTGAATCAATTTGGCGCCATCATAGATACTAGTAAGCCCTGCATAGACAATCAAATCACCTTCATTAACCCCGTCTAAAATCTGTACAAAGCCGGGTTTTCTGAGTCCTGTAACAACTTTATTTTTTTTTGCTTTATGAGTAGGTGGCGGTGGACCGGGAACCTTTGGGGCATTATTAGCTTCAGCATCTTGCTCAAGAAGATCGGCAGTAAAAATATATTCTTGTCCTTGATCCAAATACACTGCTTCTTCTGGTACCAATAAAATATCTTGTTGATGATTAAAGACTTGTTTGATTTTTACAAATTGATTTGCTTTGAGAACAAATTTACTTGGATCTATCAAAGCTCTAACTAAAGTTGTTCTAGTATTTTCATCTACTCTTGGCGAAATAAATTTTACTTTTGCACTAAACTCTTTATCAGGGTAAGAATCAGTAGTAAAGTGCAAGCTATCTCCTAGCTTGACTTTTGCCAATAATTTTTCTGGTATAGTGTAGCTAATTTCCAGAGGGTTTAATTTCACCAGCTCCAAAATTGGATCACCAAGTTTGACAAAATCTCCCTGATCAAGTTGAATATCACCAACTTGCCCTGAAATACTTGCTGTAATCAATAAATCATTTTTAAAAGATTGCAAACGCGCAAACTCAGCTTTATATGCATTTAACTCCAGTTCTGATATTGCGCCTTCATTAAAAAGAGATTGATAACTTTCAAAATCTTTTTTTGCCTTTAATAAATCAGCATCAATATCTTTTCCTTGAATTTCAACTAATTTAGCGCCACGTTCAACATATTGCCCTTCATGAACAAAAATCTTTAAAACTCTTCCAGCCCTCTGAGCAGAAACTTGTATATCTTCAGCGGCTTTAATTTGCCCAGCGGTTGTAAACTCTTGACGAATTTCACCAAGCTCTGAAGCTTTAAATTTTACATACAAAGACTTTTCTTGTTTCATTTCTGGTGGTTTTGCACAAGAAAACATTGTAAAAATTAAAGTTAAAAATATAAGACGGCGACTCGATAACATCCATACTAATTCTAACTGAATTTTGAAACTGCTATTATAAAATATAATGGCTCTAACGAAAGAACTAATAAAACTTAAAAATATTGTCTTATCACTATTTGATTTATCAAGTTTTACTAATCTTACTCAAAGTCAAAAAATCTCAGTCAATATATTGTGCAAAAATAACGCTAAGTCGATTTTGATATGTTTAGAGTCAGTAATTAATTGTGTTGATGAAATTATTATCATTGATACCGGCTCCAATGACGGCACTATTGAATTAATTAAAAACTTTTTTAAGCTACATGATTGTCAATATAAATTAATCGAGGAACAAAGTTTTAAAGGCTATTCTCATCATCGCAACCAGGCAATAAAAGAATCCAGTGGAAATTGGATTTTAGTATTGGATAGTGATGAATACCTTAGTAAGGATTTTCAAAACCAATTAAGAACCTTGTGCTCATCTTGTATTTTTAGTGCTTATAAAATCTTTAGAAGATGGATTAGCCAAATTGACTCTCAAGAAGCATGGTTTACAAACACAAAAAAATTTAAAGGGCGCTATAAAAGTATCATTCGTCTTTTTAAAAAATCTGAGAGCGTTGAATATCGTGGAGAAATTCATGAAGCAGTTTTTGGCTTAGAAAAAAAACGCATTAAAAATCTAAATGAAAAACTATGTTTTTATCATCTTGATGTTGCTATAAACAACTATGAGACAAGAAAAAATAAAGTTGAACAAAGGGAAAAACTACTTAAAGGATCTGGGCATGCTGAAGAATATTTGCCAGAAAATTTTGATATAGAATATCAAAAAGTACCCTATAGCGATTTCATAAATTTAGATACAATCAAAGGAAAAACTAGCCAAAAAACTAGTTGAATCTCTAAAAAACTTATTGCACAATCAAAAACCGAACTAGTTATTGCAAAAACAAAAATAGCTAAAAAATATTTGTTTTTTAAAATTTCTTTAGCCGATGTCAACAAAGCGATAAAATGCATATAAACACCAAAAACTCCATTAATCCAATAATTATGAATTATTAGAGAATGCGCATTTTGGTGTTTGCCATGAGTGACAGTATCCATAAAGATATTGTATTTTTCTAAACCCATACCCCAAAACCAATTATAATCATAGTTTGGCAAATGCCTAATTAATTTGAGCCAGAGCCTTATTCGAGGCAGAAATTTATTGGTAAAAACATTTAAAGACTGTTTTAACTCATGTATATCAATATTTCCATGTAGTAAATAATTTACAGTAAAACAATTCATAGCAATTACATAAATAAAGGCAAGAACTAAAATAAAAAAACTATTTGAGAAACATAAAGCACAACTTGCAAAAAACAAACCAATAAAATTACTTAGTGATCCTGAAAGGATGATGCCTAAAGTAATAATAATAAAAAGAACTTGTGAAAATTTTTTATTTTTAAAATATTGATCTAAATCTTTCCTAACAATAATTAAAACTAACAAAGCTAAGCTAAGTTGCACAGCCCACAATTGTGGATTGCCAGATGAACCCTGCCAACGATTATCAACGGCAAAACCATTTATAGACCATTTAAAAACAGCATATAAAAAATCTATAATACAGCCCATTAAAAAAGCTAAAGATGCATAAAAATATGGTTTAAATTTTAATTTCAAGTTCTGACTAAACTTTAGAAAAAAGTTTGACAAAACAAAACAAAAAAGAACAATCCATGAATTATGATAATTTAACCATTGAAAATTTTGTTCATAAGAAAAAACATTGAGACCACCATTAACCAAGGCAACAACAACTGGAATCAAAAAAACTTGCCAGACAATTAAAGCTAATATTTTTTGCTGAGTAAACAAAAGCTCTTTCAGGAATTGATCCTTAAAAACTACTTTTCGAAAAAGTAGCAGTAATGGCACAAAATATAAAAGCAAATGTTTAAATGCACTTGTAGCAAAAATAGACATTGCAACTAAAACTAAAAAGACAAAAAAGAATATCTGATCAAATTTAGTCGCAAAACTTGTTTTCACTTGCCAAATTTTTTCAAATTTATTTCTTCACTCTTAAAAATTCTGGAATATCAACAGAAGTATCAATTGCAGATTTAGGAGCTTCAGCACTAATTCCAGCACCAGCAAAAGTTGACTTAATTTCAGCTTTTGCAGCAACTTCATCACCAAAAGATGGAGCTGTGATTTTTGCTTTAATTGCAGACTTATCTACATCTTCTTTCGAGTTTGAAAAGAAAGAAAGATTTGGGTTAGCCGAACTATTACCAGAACTAGTTTTTGACTTTTTTGCAAAGCTAGAACCAAAATTTAAATAGAAAGGTGTTTTTTCTTTTACTGGAGCTTCTGCAGCTTCTTTTGCTTTTTGCTCTTCTTTTACCTCAACTGCTTTAAAACCAGTTGCAATAACAGTAATTTGGATTTCTCCTTGGATTCTTTCATCAATTACTGCACCCACAATAATATTTGCATCTTCGCTAACTTGGTCATAAATAGATTCAGCAGCTTCATTTACTTCATGCAATGCTAAGTCTTTTCCACCAGTAACATTAAAGATGATTCCAGTTGCACCAGAAATACTATCTTCTAGTAAAGGCGAATTAATAGCTTGTTGAGCGGCTTTTACAGCGCGACCTTCGCCACTAGCTTTACCCATACCCATAATTGCGTTACCCGCATTAAGCATTACCGACTTGACATCAGCAAAGTCAACGTTAATTAAACCAGGAACAGTAATAATGTCACTAATACCTTGAACAGCTTGTAACAAAACAGTATCAGCTAAAGCAAAAGCTTCTTTCATACTAGTTTGTCTTTCAGTAATTTCTAAAAGTCTATCGTTTGGAATAACAATCAAAGCATCAACTTTATCTTTTAATTGTTTGATACCTTCTTGAGCTAATTTGCAACGACGACGACCTTCAAAACCAAAAGGCTTAGTCACAACACCAACTGTCAAAATTCCTTTTTCTTTAGCCAAGTCTGCGATTACACTAGAGCTACCCGTTCCAGTTCCACCGCCCATTCCAGCTGTAATAAAAACCATATCTGCGCCTTCAAGAGAGCCTGCAATATCTTCTTTGCTCTCTTCAGCTGCTGCTCTACCTGTTTCTGGATTTCCACCAGCACCAAGTCCGCGAGTAAGCTTTGAGCCAAGTTGAATTTTTCGAGCTGTTTGCGCAACATCTAAAGCTTGCATATCAGTGTTGGCTACCCAAAACTCTATGTTAGACATTCCACTCTCGATCATACCGTTTACAGCATTCGAGCCCGCTCCGCCAGCACCAAAAACTTTGATGTTTGCACTATTTAAATTTTCGTATTGTGATTCCATATACGTTCAAGAATATAGTGAATAACTTCAAACGTCAAGGAATTTTTTAAATAAATTAAGCTACAACACTGTAGCTTGTATTAAAGTCGTTTAATAAAAAATTTTGTTCCGCCTTAAGACACTTCGGACCGTGTTATTTTTGTCTCACTTATTATTTAACTAATGATTTGAAAATAAATATATATATAAACAAAAGTAATGATATCTTGCTTTTGAGTTAGATAATAAGTGAGACAAAAATAACACGGTCCGAAGTGTCTCAACAACTAACTGTTAAAACCCTTAACAGATGGTTTACTACCTTTTTTTGCCTTTGCCTGTTTTGGTTTTGTATTTGTCTTAAAACTATTTGCCATGCCACTCATTTGCAAAGCTTTCTTTTGTTTTTTATTCATGCCACCCATCATCTGCGACATTATATCCATAGGATTTATCGAAGCAGTGTCGCCATCAGAGTTTTGCATCATACCCATTAAAGGACCAATCTTTTTAAATAATTGTGACATCTTGGTAAACTCCGCAGTTAAAGCAGCCAAATCACCTTCTTTAACTCCTGAACCATTAGCAATTCGAGTTTTTCTTGACTTTGCCGAAATATCAGAACTTAAAAGCTCCGGCTTTAATCTCTCTTGCTTAGTCATACTGCCAATAATAATTTTGTAACGAGCCATTTTTTCTTGACCCTGTTCTAAAACAGCATTTTGATTGCTTGAATCCAAACCAAAATTTTGTAGCATAGAACCCATACCCATCATTTTAAAAACAGAACTAAAGTTACCAAGCTTAGAGAGCATATTTTGAAAAGCAATAAAAGTATCATAATTAAAAGTACCTTTTAAAAGCTGTGCCTCTAAACGCTTAGATTCTTCTTCACTAATTTTTTCTTGAGCTTTTTCAACTAGACTCACCACATCACCCATACCAAGCATGCGCGACGCCATTCTATCTGCAAAAAAGTTTTCTAAATCTTCTAATTTTTCACCAACCGAAGCTAACTTAATTGGTTTTTGTGTCGCTTCAACAACTGAAAGTGCAGCTCCTCCTTTTGCATCTGAATCTAATTTTGTTAAAACAATTCCAGAAACACCAATTTGCGTATCAAAAGATTGCGCTACAGTTGCGGCTTCTTGACCAATCAAAGAATCAATTACCAATAATTTTTCATCAGCTTTGACTTGTTTTTCTAAAATCAAAAGCTCAGCCATCAAAGAACTATCTATTTGTAAACGTCCTGCGGTATCAAAAATCAAAACATCACATGCTAATTCTTGTGCTTTTGTTTTTGCTTTTTGTGCAAGTTCCAAAGGACTCGTCACTGTGTATGCATCAGATTCATCTTGAGTAATATCCAAAAAGTCCACTTGCGCTTGCTGAGCTAAAACTTTTAATTGTTTAACAGCAGCTGGTCTTTGCAAATCACAAGGAACCAATAAAGGTTTTTTCCCACTCTCTTTTAGCTTATAAGCAAGTTTTGCAGCGGTTGTTGTTTTTCCGGCACCCTGTAAACCTAATAACAAGATCACAGCAGGTTCTTGTTGCAAAGTTAATTTATCTAAAATGGTAATTTTTTCTTTTTCACTTTTGCTTTCAAGAGCTCCACCCAAAACTTCAATCAAAGCATCATTAATAATTTTTATTAATTGTTCTCCGGGTCTAACACCACGCAAAACATCAGAACCTAAAGCCTGCTCTTTAACACGCTGAGTAAAAATCTTGACTGCTTTTAAAGATACATCTGCCTCTATTAAATTACGGCGAATCTCACTAAGAGTTGTTTCAATATTTGCTTCGCTAATTTTATTTTGTCCGCGAAGTTTTTGAACAGTATCTTGAAATTTGGAGCTAATAATATCAAACATAATATTTAATTCTACGTAACTAAGTTACAACATCTAAAATAGTATCATTTTGCTTCCCATTAAGGATTCGCTGAAAAATGAGCTTGCAGACAATTTCTCAACCCCGACTATGGTGATAAGCTAATAATGATGCATTTTATTCTAATTTTAATTATTTTTTTCAGCTGCGTAAGTGCCCAAGCACACACTGGAGCTTTTAATGCAAATAAAGTAAATCTAAAGATTAATGACTTATATGCTTTTACTAGCTATGAAGCTGACCGAGAAGATTTCATTACTATAATTACTAATTATGCACAAAGTGCTAGCGAAAACTTTGCAACAATTTCTTTTGATCCACTTGCTAATTATGAAATTCACATCGATACAGATGGTGATGCCGTAGAAAACCAAACTTACAGATTTACATTTAGTGAAAATCTTAAAGACACTATCACAACAACAACTATTGATAGTGAAGAAATTGCTTTACCTTTTTTGTCCTACGGCAATATAGAAACTGATAATGGCAATAGCTTTAGATCAAGGTCTTATCAAATAGAATTAATACGCAACTCACGCTCCTATAAACAAAACAAAAGAGGACCAGCCCAAATTGTCAAAGGCAAAAAAATTAAACTTGCTAACTCAACACAAAATAGTTTTGAGATGCCAGAAAATTTTATTGATACTGAAAGTTTCACTAACTACAGCGATTACGTAAGCCCTTTTATCTATGACATTGACTTGGGTTTCAAGAAATGTACAGAAACGGCAAAAGTTTTTGTTGGTCAAAAACAAGCCTCTTATCAAGGAAATTTAAATGGAATAAAGAACAATCTAAATTATAATTTTGAAGCTAATAACCAAACAAGCACAAGCATTGATCAAAGTGTCTTAAGTATTGCTCTTGAAATTCCTAAATCTTGCTTATTACTTCCTGAGGACAATTTTAATATTGCAATATGGGCAACTATAAACTACCCAGCCAGAACAATCATAAAAGCAAAAGCTTTGTTTGGATTTAATAGCCTTGGTAGCAACAAAGACTTTGTACAAATTGATCGTTTTGCACATCCTTTTATACAAGATTATTTGCTTGCTTACAATGATAAAATCACTTTTTCTCAACGAACTCCAAGAAAAGATGAAAAATATTTTGCACAATATTTTCAATACCCAGCACTTGCAAAACTTATTGAAGACAAGACAGCTTACCAAGCTCCTAATGTTTTCCCAAGAGATGACTTAAAAGATTTTTATTTTCTTGGTATTGAAAACCTAAATCAAATTTTAAAAAACAAAAAAGTAAAAACCCCAAAAAACTTTTTAGCGCTAAGACTTAACACACAAACCCCTGCAATAGACAGTATCAACCAAAATCCACTTGCCGTACTTGCTGGAGACGATGCTGGTTACCCAAATGGTAGAAGACCGGGTGATGATGTAGTAGATATGTTTTTTAGGGTCTTAATGGGATTCTTTGTGGATGGCGCAGCAGAACAAAACACTGCTTTTAGCGATGGAGTCACTATAGACGCACAAGATTTTCAAACGAGCTTTCCTTATTTAAATAATCTTTAAATATATTAAAGTTATTGTTGAAAAAGTTTTCAAAGCAACAGCTCTATTAAAAATTATTTATCAAATTACAGATCCAAGAACCGCGGCTGAGCAGAAACACCAATTATTTTTTCTGCACACATCGCATAATGATCTTTATTGCTAAACATAAAGCAGTCATCAACAAAAGCTTGCTCTGGCTGCATAAAGAACTTTTTAAAAGCAAAATATTTTATGCTTGATACTTTACTAGCTTCCTTAGCTAAAACTTTTTCTAGAGATGCAAAGATTTTAATTGACTCTGAATTCACAGTAGCAACTTCATCAGAATACAACAGGTTTCTTGGAATTTTTCTATATTCTAAAAAAGGACCAAGCCAAACAATCTCAATATCAGTATCTCGTACAGATTGCTTTAAATAATCTAAATACTTTAGAATGGTTTTAATATAAGCAGTTTGAAAACCAGCAAAGTTTCCTTGAAAAGCTTTTTGGCTATCTACTTTTGATCTAGTATCAACAACAAAATAGGAACCACTTTGATGATACAAAACTTTAGCAATTAAATTTTTATGCTTTGGCAAAAAACTCATAAATTCTTTATACTGACAATGTTCAAAATTACTATTATGTGGTCTACAGCCGCCTTGTGATACACCAATCATAAAAGGATAAGAATTGTTATAACTAACAATATTAAATAAATTCATAGCATGTGAATCACCTAATACAACTAAAGCCTTGCCATATTTCTGCTCACAAAGAGCTAATTGTTTTGCATCTAGTTCTTTTGAATTTTTAACCCAAATATGGCAATCAGTAACTGCCATATTATCAATCAGTTTTGAATTTAAAGAATCAATAACTAAACTTTGCTTTGCAGTAAATTTATATTTGTACATGATTTTTTTCAAACCATTTGTAGCTTTACCAATAATGCCAAAACTCAGTAAAATCACAAAAATTGACCCTAAAGAAATAATCAATTGTTTTTTTGAAATTTTACTAGGATCACGAAATGGTTTCTCTACAAATTTCCATGATAAAAAAGCTAAGAAAAAAGATAGAGCAATCAAAGCAATCACAAGAA
>Ga0181568_10000737_pt1 | contig 29673 bp, 30 predicted proteins | sample 101ome_20_FD_133758 | JGI IMG/M metagenome (GOLD analysis project Ga0181568, IMG submission 133758) | Coastal salt marsh microbial communities from the Groves Creek Marsh, Skidaway Island, Georgia - 101404AT metaG (megahit assembly) | ecosystem: Environmental > Aquatic > Marine > Intertidal...
CTCCTGTATAATTTGTCTTGTAATTCTGTTCATTTTATTTATTGTTTCTATCATGTGAACAGGAATCCTAATAGTTCTTGCCTGATCAGCTATTGACCTAGTTATAGCCTGCCTAATCCACCAAGTAGCATAAGTTGAAAATTTATAACCTCTTCGATATTCAAATTTATCAACAGCTTTCATTAAGCCTATATTACCCTCTTGAATTAAATCTAAAAACTGTAACCCTCGGTTAGTGTATTTTTTTGCAATTGATATAACTAATCTAAGATTGGCCTCAGTCATATCTCTTTTTGCTCTACGTGTTTTAGTTTCTCCAGCAGAAAGTTTTTTGCTAATGGTTTTTAAATGATCAAGGGGTATACCAGCAGATAATTGAACTTTTTTAATCATTTCAAAAGATTCAAGCATGTTAGGAGATAATTCTTTTAGTTTAGAACTGTACGATTTTCCTGACTTAATTTGCTTATTAAGCCATTTAGGACTTATCTCATCGTTTTGAAAGGCTTTAACAAACTCCTGTCTAGGAAAACCAGATTTATTAACGCAAAGATTTAAGATTTTTCTCTCATGTTTTTTAATTTCAATCATTAGATTCCTTAAACCTTCGCACAAAAATTCGATTTGTTTTCCGGAGAATCTTATGCAAGAAAGTAGTCTAGCTATTTCATCCTGCACCTTTAATTGATGTTTTGTGCCATATCCATTTTTCTTAATAGAGTTTTTTAATCGATTGTGCAAGACTTTGATTTGATCCAAATACTCAATTACTTTTTGTGTGAATAGCTCGTTATGCTTATCGTCGTCACTAGCAACACTTTCAGAATCCTCATCAATAAAAAAATTAGTTTCGCCCTGATCATTGCTACCTTCAAAAGTAGAATCGTTTTCATCAGAAGGATCTAAAATTCCATCAACAACGTCGGTAACTAATAATGTACCATCTTTTATTTTCTTAGAAATGTTTAAGAGTTCGTCTATGATAAGTGGACAAGACGATATAGCATGAATCATGTGCTTCTGACCTTCTTCGATTCTTTTTGCTATTGCAATTTCACCCTCTCTTGTTAATAGCTCAACAGTTCCCATTTCTCGCATGTACATTCTTACAGGATCAGTTGTTCTACCAAACTCGGAATCAACATTTGTTAAAGCTTGTTCTGCTTCTTCTACTATTTCTTCATCGGGAGAAGCAGAATTATCATCACTTAGCAATATGTCTGAATGAGGTGCCTCTTCAAAGACTTTAATACCCATTTCATTAATCATTTTGATGATTATGTCAATTTGATCAGTATCAGTTATTTCATCGGGAAGGTGGTCATTTATTTCAGCATATGTTAAAAAACCCCTGTCTTTTCCTGCGATAATTAACTCTTTAATTTGTAATTTTTTGCTCTCATCAACATTTATTAATGAAGAAGAATTCAATAATTTAGATTTGTTTTTTGAACCCTTTTTTCTGCCCCTCTTTTTTCCCAACATCACATATCCAATTAAAATATAACTGATTATTCTAACATACAATCTGATATAAATTGCAAAGTTATTTGGATATTAAATTACTAAAAGTTTCATTAAATTCTCTTAAAATTTCTTCATTTTTGAAATTTTTAAAAAAATTATTATATACATTTAATAGTTTATTACCATCTTGTGTATCCACCAATATATTATCAATAATGGACTTAAATTTATTACTTGACCCTTCTTTGAAGTACAAATCGATAGCCATACTAACTTTTGAACCATGGTTTTTTTCAAATCTTGGTCTATTTTTATTAAATTCTGTTATTAATTTTTTCTCAATTTTTAAATCATTTTGATACAGAATTGTTAAAATTTTATGTAATGGTCTATTTATAAAATTCTTGTATTCAAAATTAACTTGAATATTTACATATTTTTTTTTGTAAATGTATTCTTCTAAATACTTTTTTAGAAAAAATTTAAATTCACTTTGTGGTAGTTTCTGTAAAACAAGGTTAAAGTTTTTTTTAAAGGTAGCTTTGCCAGAAACTGACTCCATATTTAAATTTATTGATAGATATTTTATTAGAAAATTTTCAATTGTTACAGTGTAGTCTTGTAAAAATTTGCTAAAATTTTCTGGTCCTTTTTTTTCAATAAAAATATCTGGATCCATGCCATAAGGAAGAGTTACAAAACTAATATTTTTTCCATCAAGGTTCAAGGTTAATAATAATTTAAGCAATCTATACGATGCTTTTATCCCTGCTGAATCACCATCAAAACAATAAATTTGATCATCAGATAATTGAAATAATTTTTTTATTTGTTTTTCAGTTACTGATGTTCCAAGTGCAGCAACAGCATTTTTAATTCCTACTTGATGAAGCCTTATTACATCCATATACCCTTCAACTAGAATAACCTGGTTTTTTTTTCTGATGTATTCTTTATTCTGGTAAACACCAAAAAGTTCATTACCTTTGTCAAAAATAAAACTTTCCGGTGAATTCATATATTTTATGTTTTCAATGTCAATTGCACGACCTCCAAAACCAATGATTTTTCCAAAATTATTTTGTATTGGAAACATAATTCTGTTTCTAAATCTATTTATAAAACCTTCATTATTTTTTTTTTTTATTATCAATCCAAGTTCAATCAACAAAGATTTCTTTTCCGCGTCAGAAAACCTATCGACAAGACTATTCCAATTTGAATCTGCAAATCCAATTAAAAATTTTGCTGCTACTTCGCCAGAAATACCCCTTTTTTTTATATAATTTATAGCTTGGTCACTTGATTTTAAATTTTCTTTAAATAAAGTAGCTACAAGCAGATTAAGTTCCAAACTAGATTTATATTTATTTTGATTTTTTTTTTGTCTATTTGTATTAAATATATTTGAAACTGACAGTCCATATGTGTGAATAAGATAGTTACAGGCATCAATAAAGGTTAGAGAGTCAATTTTCATTATAAAATCAATTGATGATCCGTGTTCTCCACAACCAAAACAATGATAAAACTGCTTATTTAAATTTACATGGAAAGAAGGTGTTTTTTCATTATGAAAAGGGCACAGTCCCAATAGAGAGGAACCTTTTTTTGTTAATTTTACCCTTTTAGATACAACTTCGCTTATATCTAATTTACTATTAATTTCCGATCCATTATAAAAATCGGTCATTTTTAAAAACTAGTATAATTTATTAGGCAACAGTGAATTCCTTAAACCTTTAAGATGTCTTTTAACAGCAGCGGCTTTTTTACGTTTTCTCTCAGCAGTAGGTTTTTCATAAAACTCTCTTGCACGAAGCTCTGTAAGTAATCCAGTTTTTTCGATTGCTCGCTTAAACCTTCTTAAAGCAACCTCAAAGGGCTCATTTTCTTTAACTTTAACTATAGGCATAGTGTACAATTTTAACTAAATATGCATTCTAAACTAATTTTATCAAAATATCACTAATTTTATGATCATACTTGGTATTGAGTCTTCCTGTGATGATAGTTCGGTAGCCACATACGATACGCATACTAATACCTTTCATGAATTAACCAAAACTCAAAATATTCACAATGAATTTGGAGGTGTTGTTCCAGAGCTTGCCTCTAGAAACCATGCGATTGATATTAATGAATTATTAAACTCACTTCTTTTAAACTTTGACTTAAAAAAACTCGATTTAATTGCCTTCACACAAGGGCCAGGTCTTTCTGGCTCTTTAATGACTGGCTGCGCCTTTGCAAAATCATTTGCTTTGAGTCTAAAAATTCCCAGTATTGGTATTAATCATATAGAAGCACATATGTATTCACCCCTTATAGAATTTAAAAATTTACTTTTCCCGTTCTTGTCTATAGTTGTATCAGGTGGACATACATTAATTTCAATAATCAATGACTTTAATAGTTACGAAATAGTTTCAACCACTGTAGATGATGCTTTAGGTGAATCAATTGACAAATTTGCAAAAGAAATTGGACTTGATTATCCATACGGTAAAAATCTAGAGATGTATGCATCAAACGGTAATGAAAAAAAATTTACATTTCCATATCCTGTTGTAAGATCTAACCCTTTGAATTTCAGTTTTAGTGGTATTAAAACATACTCTAAAAAATTGATTTCACATTCTGACTCCAAGACTTATTTAAAGGACTTAGCTGCATCTTACCAGTACTCAGTTTTTAATATAATTGCAAAAAAAACCAAGAAAATATCTGAAAAATTTAAATTAAATAGAATTGCAATCTCTGGAGGAGTTGCATCAAATTTTAGATTCAGGGAAATCCTTAAAGATTTATTCAGTAAAAAAACAACTGATTTTTATTTTCCAAGCTCAAGGTTGTGTACTGATAATGCCTCTATGATTGCATTTTTAGGCCATAAAAAATACAATAAATTGTCATCTGTTGATACTGATTTCACCCCATTTGCAAATTTCAACTAATTTTTTTTTCGTTAGCTGTTATTATTCGGTATATATTTTGATAATGCATTAAAAAAACTAGAATACATATTAAATTAATAGAAAAAATTTCTGAATGAAATAATAAAATATTTGAAATTAGAGTTGCAACTATACAAATTAAAGCTGCTATTGAAGACGTTTTCTTTATAGCAAAAACTAAACTCCATACCGTGACGGCAATCAAAAATAATTTAACCTGTAAAAATAATAGTATTCCCAAAAAGGCAGCAACTCCTTTACCTCCTTTGAATTTTATAAATATTGAAAAACAATGGCCTATTATTATAAAAATTACTAAATCATAAAAAATTGAACCAAATAACTTATTTGAAATAAAAAGGGTTAAGAAACCTTTCATGAAATCAAAAATAAAGGTAAAAACAGCTGATTTTTTGGATCCTATGCGCCACATATTTGTGGCTCCAGGATTTTTTGATCCCATTTTCAAAGGGTTTTTAGTATCAAATATCTTACTAAATATTATTGCGAATGGAATTGATCCAATAAAATAATAAATAATAAGGACTATTAGGTAATCCATAATTTCAAATCAAACTATCCTCTTGGGTGATGTGTTCTATGAATCTCTTTAATGTTTTTTTTAGCTACGTGTGTGTAAATTTGTGTTGTTGATATATCTACATGTCCCAATAGTAACTGAATCACTCTAATATCTGCACCATGATCAAGCATATGCGTGGCGAATGCATGCCTAAATGAATGAGGTGAGTACTCACTTTTATTGGTAATGAACTTAAGTTTCTTTTTGAATATAGACCACACACTTTGCCGAGAAATTTTATTGCCAAATCTATTTAAAAATAAAAATTGTACATTTTTCTTTTTATTTGAAAGTAATGGCCTTGAATTTTGTATATAATTTTTTAGAACCACAGTAAGATTTTTAGAAATAGGAACTAATCTTTCTTTACTCCCTTTACCAAAGACTCTTATATACTCGTCGTCTAAATTTATTTTATTAATTTCTAAGGAAATAAGTTCGCTTACCCTCAATCCACAACTGTAAATCGATTCAAATATACATTTATCGCGAATATCGTAAATTGATTTATCAGGAATAGCATAAAAAAATTTTTCCATTTCGCTCTCAGAGATTATCTGAGGGAGTTTTTTCCTGGATTTAGGAACCTCAATTGATGTTGAGAAATCTTGACTAATTACTTTTTGTAAAATCAAATACCTATTAAAAAGCTTTAGTGCAGATAAAAACCTTTTAATAGATTTAGCATTAATCCCTGAATTTAATCTGGCAATTAAATAATCATAAACAATTACCTTATTTATATCTGAAAGTTCCTTTTTAGATGAATGTTTGTTGTACCAAGACAAAAAAACTCTCAGATCTCCTTCATAGCTTTTAACAGTATTAATAGCTAAACCAATTTCATGAAGAAGGTAATCACTAAAATCTTCAAATGTAATTTTATTTACAGATGGCAATTATTTTTTTTCTAGTTTTTCTTTAATTCGGGCAGATTTACCTGACCTGCTTCTAAGGTAAAATAATTTGGCACTCCTAACATCCCCACGTCTTTTTATTTCGATCGAATCTATAAGTGGTGAATAGAGCTGAAATGTTCGTTCAACGCCTTCGCCTGATGAAATTTTCCTTACAATAAAACTAGAATTAATGCCTCTATTTCTTTTTGCGATTACAACACCCTCAAAGGCTTGCTTTCTTTTTCTTTCACCTTCAACAACATTAAGCTGAACAGATACACTATCACCAACACTGAAGAGTGGAATTTTTTTGTTAGATAGTTCAATGTTACTTTTTTCAATTTGCTCAATAATATTTGACATTTTAGCCCCAACTTTTGTAAATCATGTAATTTCTAATAAAATTTAAATAATTATACTCTTTTTCTGATAGACCAACATTATTAATTAAATCAGGCCTAGCAATTAAGGTTTTAAAAAAAGATTGTTCTTTTTTCCATTGTTGTATTTGTGATAAATTTCCGGATAATAAAATTTCGGGTACTTTTTCATTGTCAATTTTTTGAGGTCTAGTATATTGAGGATATCCTAAGAGAAAAGAATCAAAAGAATCATAATGAAATTCATTTTGATTTCCAATTGCATCAGGTAACAATCTTACTAAACTGTCAATTAATAACAACAATGGTAGTTCTCCAGAACTTAGAACATAATCTCCAATAGAGATTTCAATATCAATATATTTATTAACAAATCTTTGATCGATACCCTCGTACCGGGAAGATATTATATTTATACATTCAAAATTAATTAATTCATTGATTAATTGTTTATTCAAAAGTTTACCTTGTGGACTCATCAAGACAGAAATTGTGTTATTTAAATTTAATTCTTTATTTTTTTTTTTGATTTCCACCATAGTTTTCTTCATGGGTGGATATGACAAAATTAAGCCCCTTCCTCCACCATAAGGTGAATCATCCAATCTTTTTTTTTCACAATACTTTAAAGGGTTCCAATAATTTATTTTAAAAATTGCTTTACTCATTGCTTTTGCATTAATACCAAATTCAAAATAAGTTTTAATAAATTCGGGGTTAATAGATATTGTGTTAAAAATCATAATTGATTTTAATATAAGAGCAGTTTTTTTGAACTCAATTCAATTCTTTTAACTTTTTTCTTGGTAAAAGGGATCATTAAAAAATTATTATTGAGTTTAACATTGATATAGTCCAAATTATTGTTACTAATTATTTCATCTATAATGCCAATAAAATTGTTATTTACATCATAAACTTTTAAACCAATTAAATCGATATGATAATATTCATCTGTATCTGTTTGTTTTAATACACTTCGTTCCAAGTATAATTCATGATTAGTAAAAAGTTTTGCTTCATTTCGATCAAGATTATCATTTATTTTCAAAATTTTTTTGTTTTTGAACGTTTTGAAGATAATCTTGACCAGGAAATATTCCGAGTTTTTTAAAATATAAAATTTATTTGATTCATCAAGATAAAAATCGCTGACAAACGATATGTAATTGTTAAACCCTTTAATTCCAAAGGGTGACAAAATTTTTAGAGCAACAAAGTGACTATTAATAGAATCAACTTGTGTGATAATTCTTTAAAAGTCGTTTTACGGTAGGTGATGATTGAGCACCATTATTTTCCCAGTGTTTCAACCTTTCTGAATTAATATAAAAAGAACGTTTATTTTTATCATTTAAAGATGGGTTGAAATAACCTAACTTCTCGAGAAATTTTCCGTCTCTAGGTTTTCTTGAATCAGCAACAACAACGCTGTAAAAAGGATTTTTTTTTCGTCCACCCCTAGATAATCGAATTACAACCATAGCTAATAATTTTAAAAAAAATATATTATAAACTTAATTGAAAGGAAATCAAGTTTTAATTAAATCCAATTGAACCTAGAAATTTGACAATTGATAAAGAAAGATCATCTTCAGTTCCTTCAAAAAAATGCAATCCATTTGGGATTTCAATTTGCATAGAACCTTCATTTTTAAGAATTTTTTGCTTTCTTTCGTATGCTCCGACTCTGGTAATTACCCAATCCTTACTTCCATATATATCGCATACAGGAATTTTAATTCTAAACATTTCTTGAAGCCCGTTAATAATACTTATGAAAACCCAAGCATCAATCTTTGGATTATCATAGGTAATTAAATATTGATTAGCCATTGTCGCACCAAGACTATGGGAAACAATGGCAACCTTGCCATCATAACCCTTATCAATGAGCCACTGTGCTGCCAAGTCATATCTATTAGAAGAATCTTCATATGTTGGAATATAATCACCTACCTTTGCTCCAGGACCAAGTACAGGTAATTGGATGGATAGTGTGGAGTATCCTAATTCATAGAGTTTCAAACGAAGAATTCCATAAAGTTCCCAGTCTGGATTCCATCCTCTACCATGACCTATAATTATTGCCCCTTTTGGATTGGCAGCCTCCATAAAAATACCAAGAAACTTATGGCCATTGGATTGTTCAACCCAAATTATTTCACCTTCTAATATTGTGGGAGTAATTTGATCCGCCCATCTTTTTTCTCTTTCATAATCAGGTTCTACAAAGGCAAATGCAGTTTTTGTATAAAAAAGTAGAAAAAGCTTAAGAGTTACTGCTAACATGTACTTATTATACAAAACAAAAAATATGAGTGCTATAGAAATCATTTTTGTAATTACGATAATTAACAGTTTTTCATTTTGGGAATCGAATACTTTTTTTTTAAAAAATCTTATTGGCAGTAAATCTCACTTTCTAATAGCATCACCCATTATTATACTTTCTGGAATTACGATAATTTCTAGTATAAGTAATATTACAAATTTCATTTATTTGTTGTTTTTTGCTATTTTGTATTTGATATACGGAAATATAATCTTCCTAAAAAAAAATAAACTAGTAGATTATTATCTAGCAACTATTATTTATCATCTAATTTTAATTTTTTATATTACAAATATCAATCAAGTAAACTTTAATTTTGACTTTATCAAGATTCATATAATTTTTTCTTTTATATCTTACAGTTTACTGACTGTTACATTTGCATGCTGTCTTATTGTTCTTTTTATTGAAAAAAATTTACAAAATTTTAGATTTTTCAATATTTTATCAAGTTTTCCTTCCATTCTTCAAATTGAAAAAATAGTATTTTATTTATTTTGTTTAGGCTTATCTTTTTTAGCAATCTCATTAGTAACTGGAATTATATATTTAATAAATTCAGAAGTAATAATATATGAAAGCAAAATTAAAATCACATCCGCAATCTTTTCATTTTTAATTTTCTTGACTTTATTAATTCTAAAATTCAAGAATGGCGTGAGGGGGTCTAGGTTCTTGAAATTTTTCTCATTTTCATATGCATTTCTGCTTTCATCTTTCATAATTTCGATAATCATATTTAAATGAAATTAAGGAGGTATATATGACCGACATTCCAATTTTATTTTTAATTTTTTTAATAATCCTCTTAATAATTTTATCTGGTTTCTTCTCAATTTCAGAAACCAGCATGATGGCTTTAAATAGATATAAACTTAAACACGACGCAAAAAACAAGAATCGCGCCGCTCTTACAACACAAAAACTTTTAAAATCAACTGATAAACTTTTAGGCGTTATCTTATTAGGAAATAATCTTGTCAATAGTGGCGCAGCCGCCATAATAACACTTTTGACAATTCATTTTTATGGTGAAAATGAGTTATCGATTACTTTGGCAACTCTAATAACTGCTTTTTTAATACTAATTTTTAGTGAGATTACGCCTAAAATTATTGGTGCAAGATACCCTCAAAAAATTGCATATTTTGCTAGTTATTTTTTAAACCCCCTTTTGAAGATAACTTACCCTATTATTTATATTGTAAACTTAGTCGCTAGTTTTCTTTTATCAATATTTGGAATAAAAAAAATAATTAATGATAATCATAACTTATCCACAAGAGAACTAAAAACAGTTGTTTCTGAAAATATTTCATTCAGGCAAAAAAACCATCAAAAAATAATATTAAACATTATCGAACTTAATGAAATTTCTGTACAAGATGTTATGACGCCAAAGTCTAAAATTGATTTTGTTGATTTAAATGATGACACAAAAAATATTGAATTAACAATTCGAACCACAGAGCATGACTTTTTGCCAGTCTGTGACAAAAACTTTTCTAATATTTATGGAATTATTAAAATAAAAACCATGCTCAAAAGTTTTGAGTCTGGCTTCAAAATAGTTGAAAACGTAAAAAAAAATATGTTGGAACCTTACTTCATTCCTATTGAAACACCTTTATTATCCCAATTACAAAATTTCAAAAGAACCAAAAAAAATCTTGGACTTATTATTGACGAATATGGTGAAGTTAAAGGTCTACTTACAATAGCTGATATTGTAAATCAAATCATAGGAGATAAGGATTTGAATTTTACTCTTGATAAATTAGGTTTCAAAGTTGAAGATGATAACTCCGTTTTAGCTGAAGGAACCTGTCTAATCAGAGACCTAAATAAAGAATTAGGCTTTGATTTGCCAATATCAGGACCTAGAACATTGAATGGTCTAATTATTGAGTATATTCAAGAAATTCCTGATTCAGGTACAACTCTCAAAATAGAAAGTTACCTTATTGAAATTTTAAAAAAAGAAGAAATGGCTGTAAAACTTGCACGCATTAAATCTATAAATGTTATTTAGTATATTTTTCACTGTATCCTCAATTATTAGTTTCATAAATAATATAATTTTCAACACTTTTATTTTTAAAAAAAAAGTGGAGTTTTTTGCCAGGTCAAAATGTATAAATTGCAAAAAAAATATATCATTTATAGAATTAATTCCTGTATTTGGATATCTAATTTGCAAAGGCAAATGTAGTAAATGTAATTATAGAATTCCAGGCATTTATTTTTTCACTGAACTCATAATTCCTATAATTTGTGTAATATTTCTTTATGAAAACGAAAGTGCCCCAATAATTGAGATAAATTTACTCCTAATTTTTTTATTAATACTCACCTTGTATTGTATTTCAATGATTGATTATCTTACTTACAAAATTCCATTTTTCTTAGTAATTATTATTTTAGTCATTGCATGTTCCTTCTCTATTTTAAATGATAAATTTAATGTATTTAGTATCCTTAATTTTTTTATATTTTATATTTTTCTATCAATAATAAACATATTTTATAAATTGAAAAAAGGAGTGATTGGCATCGGAAAAGGAGATATTCAATTAATTGCATGTCTTTCCCTATTTTTTGATTTTCAATTTATAATTCTTCAAATTTTGTACTCTTGCTTATTTGGTATTTCCTTTATTTTAATAATGTTTCTTTTGAAAAAAATTGACTTATATAAGAAAATACCATTCGCACCATTTATTTCTATTAGCCATCTACTATTACTATATGTTCAGCAAAAGACATAAAAAAATATTACTAGTTACTGGATCAATAGCGTCCGGAAAATCTTTTATTTGCAAACAAATTAATAAAAAAAATATTTCTTATGTTGACCTTGATAAAGTTGTTAACTCAATATATGAAAAAAATATGGACTTCAAAAATAAGTTACTTAACATTGATGTGTCACTTATAAAAAAAAATAAAATTAATAAAAATAATGTAAAAAATGCTGTTTCAAAAAATCCTAAATTACTAGACCTTATTGAACAAAGTATTTATCCAATTTTAAAAAGTAAGTTAGATTTACTTCTAAAAGAGTCGGAAGATTTATTATTTATAATTGAAGTGCCATTATTATTCGAAAAGAACTTTACGATTAATTTATCATATAGAACAATAAATGTGTTTTGTTCAAGATTAATACATAGAAAAAGACTGAATTCAAGATTCAGTCAATCATCAAATCTTTTTAAAAATATGATATTAAAAAGACATTATTCACAGGAAAGAAAATCTATTTTTTCAGATGAATTCATAAATAGTTGCTGTAATGTTAAATTAAAAAACTTACTTATGGAAATATTGTTGTCAAAATATTTAAATTAATTAATATTCCAAAAATTTGTTCTTGAGGCTATACAGTTAAAACCAGACTCTAAAACTTGTGAAATATTTTTCAAATTAATTCCTCCAACAGCAATATATTTAAATTTTTTGTTTTTATGTATAAAATTTTTACAATTTTCTATGCCAATATTATTTCTTAATGGATGAGTTTTTGTTTTAAATACTGGACCAAGTTGGATATATTTTGGTCTAAGTTTTTCAATAAATTCCATATTTTGCCCTTGATGGTAAGCAATGCTAAAAATTTCAAATAATTGATTCTTTTTAAACGTTTTTGAACTTTCATAGCTTAAATGTATTGATTTGATAGAGAATTTTTCAGCCAACTCAATATCGTCATTTATAACAATTGGAAAATTGTATTTTTTTGCTAAACTTTTTATGTGGATAAATAAATCTTCCTTTTTCTTTTTATTGAGTGTTTTATCTCTGACCTGCAAGACGTCCAAAGCTCTCGTTTTTAACTTCTTTTTGAAAACATTTAAAAAATTTTCAGTGCCTAAAAGCTCAGCACATGATATTCCAATCATGAGTGGTTGTTTTATAATTCTTACAATCTCAGTATTTGTTTTAAGTAAATTAATTGAATTTAACTTTTCAGGGTCCAGCCATAGTAATTCCTGATTTTCGTTAGGGCAAGGGTCCCCTATATAATCAATTATTCTATAAAAATTTAGTTTATATAATGTATTTTTTAACTTTACATTTTTTTTGTATAACAAAAAATAATTTAATATCTTTATATTAATTTCTTCATATAACTCACGTTTCAAGGCACTCTCTAAATCTTCATACTCTTCTCGTTTACCACCTGGAAATTCCCAATAATTTGCTAAGACAGATTTGTTTCTTAAGGACAAAAGAACTTTCCCAGTATTATTAAAAATTATCCCTATTGATACATCAACATTCATATTGATTTTAATTTTTTTTTCCCGACATAATCATATACAAACTGTTTTGCGGTTCTTCCGCTTCTTGATGCTCTTTTTATAGCCCAATTTAAAGCCATTCTTTCAATCTGCGGATTGAACTTATAATCTGATATGTTACTTAGTATTTTTTTTACTAACTCTAAATATATTATTTGACTATTTTGATAAAGATGTATGTGTATTCCGAATCTGTCATATAAAGATAGTAAATCACTTGTTAAGTCAGATGGATGTATTTCATCAGAATCTGAATCAGTTGAATTGTTTTCGAATAATTCTTTAGTCATATGTCTTCTATTTGATGTTGCACATATCATAAAGTTTTCAATACTATCGTAAGTCCCCTCTAGCAAAGACTTAGTTGATTGATAAATATCATCAGAACTTTCAAAAGAAATATCATCTAATAATATAAGGAATTTATATTTTGAATTTTTACATTTGAGCTTATATATAACATCCTCTAGTAATACCATATCTTTTTTACTAAAAATAATTAACTTAAGGTTTTGGTTTTCATATTTTTTGGCAGATTTTTTAATTAAAGAAGTTTTTCCACTTCCAATGGCACCAGTTATTAATAAATTATTAAACGTGTAGCCATTAATAAATTGTTGCAAATTATCATTTATTTGCTTCTCATAATCGTTTAGACCATGTAAAAATAATTCATTTCTATTATTTATTTTTTCTAAAGGAAGTAAAAAATCTTTTCTATTTTTATTTACTTTAATTGTAAAATAATTTTCGAAGATGTCTTGTTTTTTGAAAAGAGATTTTAAAAAATTATATTTCATGTTCTGTAATTCGAATTTATTTCCACATACTCCTTTGATAAATCACATGAATAAAATTCATAAGTGTCTGCAGATGAATCTTTATTAATAAAACTGATTTTAATTACTATATTTTTCTTTTTAAATTCATATTGACCTTTTTTTTCTGAGTAACTTGATCCAATTTTTCCTTTGTCCCATATAACTAAATCATTTACTTTCAATATAAAATTATCTTTTTTTATAAAAGAAAGCTCTGATGAACCTAATGCAGAATAAATTCTCCCAATATTTGGATCTGAAGCATTTAAAGCTGTTTTCACCAAAAGTGAATTACATATTTTTGATGCAATAATTTTACAATGTTTTTTATTTTCAACGCCGGATATTATTAATTTAAGTAATTTAGTTGCACCCTCTCCATCATCAACAATTTTTCTTGCTAATTTTTTTGAAATATCAATTACTAACTGTCTAAAAATATGAAAGTTTTTATCATCTTTGTTTTTAATTTGTAACGATTTATCTGAAGGCGTTGAGATTAAAACATAAGAATCATTAGTTGATGTATCGCCATCAACAGAAATATTATTAAAACTTTTATTTACTGAATCATTTATGATTATGTTTTGCAATTTTTTGCTAATAAGTGCATTGGTAAATACAAATGATAGCATCGTTGCCATATTTGGCGCGATCATACCTGAACCTTTAGCAATACCAATAATTTTTAATTCTATACCATCAATTATAACTCTCTTCTTCACTACTTTATTCTTGGTATCAGTAGTCATTATTGCTTTAGATGCATTATCCCAACTTGTATACGATAACTCTTTTACAAGGCAATTTATGCCTGATACCATTTTCTTTATTGGCAAATATTCCATAATTACTCCAGTTGAAAATGGTAATATTTGTTCAGCATCGCAATTGATTTTTTTTGCAAGATAGGATGTGTAAAAAATGACATCTTCTAATCCTTTTTTTCCAGTTCCTGCATTGGCAATTGATGAATTAACGATAATTGCACATGATTTCTTTTTAGATAATAAATTTTTTTTTGCAATCAGTACAGGCGCTGCAGCTAATTTGTTTTTTGTAAATACAGCTGAAACAGTAGAATTTTTTGGGAAAAAAATTAATAAAAGATCATCTCTTTTTTTTTTCTTTAACCCTGCACAGGTAGTGGCTAACTTGACACCATCAATTTTTTTGATTTCATAATTCAAAGCTTGATTAGATTTTTCCATGACAATGTTTGTATTTTTTTCCAGAGCCACAATGACACTGTTCGTTTCTACCTATTTTTTTATTATCTCGAACAAAAGTAGAATTTGCATTTGTTTGATGTACATTATTGCTGGAAGTTTGAAAATCATTCTGTGTAAAATTATTTTCAGCAACTGAATTTATATTATTTTCCTTAATTTCAACTTTCAAGAAAAATTCAGTAATACTTAATTTAATTGTATCAATTAACCTTTCAAACAACTCAAATGCTTCTCTTTTAAACTCTTGTTTGGGATTTTTTTGGGCATAGCCTCTCAAGTGTATGCCTTGTCTTAAGTGGTCGAGTGAATTCAAGTGTTCCCTCCAATTTTCGTCACTAATTTGCAACATAACAGATTTTATGAATTTTAGAGCTTCAACGTTCTCTAAAAATGATGAAAACTTTTTTTCCAACAAAATCATAACCTCTTGCTTTAAGGCTTTAGCAAATTTATCTTTGAAATCTTTATGATGTAAATTAGTTGTATAAATTTTTTCTATTTCAATCTCAATTCCATATGATTTAAAAAGTTTTTCATAAAATTTTTCAATATTTTTTTTAGTTATTGTTTCTGTTTTCAAAAAAAGGGTTTGAATTTCAAGGTCTAAGGTATCAGTAATTAGTTCTTGTAATAACTTATAAGGATTATCAATTTCTAAAATTTGGTTTCTTCTATCATAAATAACTAATCTTTGATCATTGTATACATCATCAAACTCAAGTAATTGTTTTCGTATCTCAAAGTTTCTTCCTTCAACTTTTTTTTGAGAATTTTCAATTGCCTTACTTACCCATGGATGCTCAATAGCTTCATTTTCTGGCATTTTTAGCTTATCCATAATATTGGCTACTTTATCAGAGGCAAAAATTCTTAATAAGGGGTCCTCAAGAGAAAGAAAAAATCTTGATGAACCAGGATCACCCTGCCTTCCAGATCTTCCTCTTAATTGATTATCAATTCTACGTGACTCATGTCTTTCAGTTCCTATTATATGGAGCCCACCTTTTTCAGTAACATAATTATGATTTTTTTTCTGTTCTTCGTTATCATTGTACATATTTCCACCAAGAACAATATCTGTTCCACGACCTGCCATATTTGTAGCAATAGTAACCATTCCCGGAGAGCCAGCTTGTGCTATTATTTGTGCCTCCTTTTCATGAAATTTAGCATTTAATATCTGATGCTTTATTTTTTCTTTTAATAAGATTTTTGAGATTTGTTCTGAACTTTCAATTGATGTGGTACCAACTAAAACGGGCTGGTCTTTGCTATTACAGTTTTTTATTTCATTAATTATTGCTTTAAGCTTTTCTTTTGCTGTTTTATAAACCTTATCTACATAATCTTTTCTAATCATTTTTTTGTGGGTAGGAATGATTACTGTTTCTAGTTTATAGATGAATTGAAACTCAAAAGCCTCAGTATCAGCAGTCCCAGTCATTCCACATATTTTTTCGTATTGTCTAAAATAATTTTGAAAAGTTATTGATGCCAAAGTAATATTTTCTTTTTTGATTTTGATATTTTCTTTTGCTTCTATTGCCTGATGGATACCATCAGACCACCTTCTACCAGGCATTAATCTTCCAGTAAATTCATCTACTATAATTACCTCTTTATCCTGAATCACATAATGTTGATCTAAATGGAAAAAATGATGTGCCTTCAAGGCCGAATAAAAATTATGTATTAATTTAATATTTTTTGCTTCATATAATGATTCATCATTTTCAATAATTTTGTTTTCTTTCAACAGTGACTCAAGAAATTCAAAACCGTTCTCATTAAAATTTATATTATTTGTTTTCTCATCTAAATCATACAAATTATTTTTTTTGTTTTCTTTTATTAGTTCTTTAGCAAGTAAATTTATTGATATGAAAAGCTTTTCAGACTCTTTAGCTTGACCAGAAATAATTAAAGGTGTTCTAGCTTCATCAATTAAAATTGAGTCAACCTCATCTATAATTGCAAAGGATAAACCTTTTTGTACTCTTTCATTTTTATCTAAAATGAGGTTATCTCTTAGATAATCAAAACCAAATTCATTGTTGGTTCCGTACAAGATATCTGCATCATAAGCTTTTTTTTTCTCATCATGACTTAGCCCAGAAATATTGATAGCAGTTTTTAACCCAAGAAATGAATAAATCTTACCCATCCACTCAGAATCTCTTTTAGCTAAATAGTCGTTGACGGTCACTACATGAACACCCTTTGCAAACAATGCAAAATAAAATGCTGGCAATGTGGCAACCAATGTTTTACCCTCACCTGTTTTCATTTCAGAAATTTTTCCATCTGATAAGGCGAGTCCTCCGATAATTTGCTCATCATAATGCCTCATTGAAAGTACTCTTTTACTGGCTTCTCTGCACATTGCAAAAGCAAGAATTCTCAAGTCATTGTTACTAATTTGATTTTTTTTTATTAACTCTTTAAGATTACTACACTTATTTTTTAAATCGGCATCAGATAGATTAATAAGTTCGTTTTCTAGTTTATTTATTTCATTAAGAGTATTTGAATATTGATTGATAATACGCTCATTCCTACTACCAAATATACTTTTAAAAAAATTAACTATCATTTATAAATCTATTTTCTTTTTTTTGATAAATATCTATTAGGGTTTCGAGGAGTATTATTCATTCTAATTTCGTAGTGTAGGTGTGGGCCTGTAGACCTACCAGTACTACCAACCAATGCAATTTTTTCTCCAGGTAAAACTAATTGGCCTACGTTAACTAAAAGCTTATTTGCATGTGCGTATCTAGTAGACAAACCATTGCCATGATCAATGTCAATCATTTTTCCATATTGATAATGTGATCCAGCAAAAATTACAAATCCTCCTGCAGCTGCTAATATTGGTTCTCCGGTTTTAGCAACAAAGTCAGTGCCCTCATGAAAAGTCTTAATTTTAGTGAAAGGATCAATTCTCCATCCAAAGTTTGAAGACCTACTACCTTTTTTAATTGGAATGCCAGAGGGATATGTTTGATTTTCTGAATTTTTTTTATAATAAACTTGTTCTAAAAAAACATAACTATCATCAAGGTTTTTAATTTTGTTGTCAATTACCTTGTATTTTTTATTATCAAATAAGCTTTCTGACATTGAGATTACTTCAGAGTCTTTATGCATATTAATATTCTGATTAATTGTTTTTTTGAAGCTTTTCAAATTTATCCCACTTGATTCAGCTATCTTATATGACAGTAATTCGAGATTTTTAATTCTATTTTCAAAAGAAATAAGATTTTCACGCATTATTTTTAAATTTAAATCTACGAGTTTCCTAGAATCTTGCACTTCTTGTTTAATAACTAAGTTTAAAGATTCCTTGAGAAAAGGGGTTTGATTACTAACAGAATATTTAAGAAAAGCATAGCTAATAATTAATGAAATTAGTAAAATAATTAATAAAAATGATATTGTGAAAAGAGAAATTGAAAACTTATTTAAATTAAAACTCTTTGTTTTAGAGCTTTCTGAGGTAATAATTATATTCATAGCATGTATTAAAATCTGAAATGAACCATATAAACGATATTTTAAATTCTAACCAAAATTCAAAAATAAATTTTTCAAAAATAATATTTTTCAATGATTTAAAAAATAAAATTCAAAAGTCTTTAAAAATGGACAATGGATCAATTATTTCTCTATTTTTTGGCAAAAAAAATACTATTATAATAAATTGCAAGAGTAACACAATAAAGAACTTTGTCATTAACAAAATAAATAATGTTAGATCAATTATTCCAAAAAAATATAGGGATAAAAATATAGAAATTAAAGTACGTATTAAAAGTTAAAAAGCCCATCCACTTTTTAAGGCAAATTTAGGAGTGTTATGTTTGTCAGAAAAATCGATAATTTCGTATGCGTCTTTCATTTCAAGAAGTTTCTTACAAAGAGAGTCATTTAATGAATGTCCAGATTTATATGCTTGGAAATGCCCAATCAAAGGATGACCAAGAAGGCATATATCTCCCAATGCATCAAGAATCTTATGGCGAATTAATTCATTTTCAAATCGCAAACCCTTGGGGTTTACAATTTTAAAATCATCCAGAACAACTGCATTATTAATACTTCCACCCATAACAAGACCTTTTTTTCTAAGTGCTTCAACATCTTTAACAAAACCAAATGTCCTAGCCCTACTAATTTCATCTTCAAAAGACACATCAGAAAAGTCTATCTCTAAAATTTGATTTTTTCTGTTAAAAGAAGGATGCTGAAAGTCAACTTGAAATGAAACTTTAAATCCATTAAAAGGTAAAAGTTTCGCAAATGCATCGTCTTTGAAAACCTCAATAGGTTTTAAGATTTTTATAAATTTTTTTCTGGATGACTGTAATTCGATTCCAGCAGATTTAATAAGATAAACAAAAGGTGAAGCAGATCCATCTAAAATGGGAATTTCTTCATTATCGACTTCAACCATTATATTATCTATACCTAATCCATAAAAAGTAGCCATTAAATGTTCAATTGTTTTGATTGTATGGCCATCTTTCTCAATAGTTGTAGATAATTCAGAATTAACAGTATTATTATTACTTGCATCTATATCAATAAATTCTGAATGGTTATTGATTTTTCTAAAAATAATTCCTGAATTCACATCTAGAGGCCTTAAAGTGAGGTTTGTTAACTTTCCAGAATGCAGACCAATACCAGAGGTATTAACAATGTTTTTTATAGTCCTTTGGTAAAGCAAAGTCATTTAATCTCTTTTTCTGAGAAACGCAGGTATATCATTATCGTCAATAATAGGATCAGATTTAATATTGTCGACTTCTGCTATTTTAGAATTATCACGATATGAATTATTTTCAGTAAAAATAGAATTATCACTAATGGTTTGAACTTCTTGACTTGAAGTGTTTGTGTCTATTCCTGTAGCAACAATTGTAACTCTAAGCGAGCCTTCTAAGCTATCGTCAATTACTGTACCAACAATAACTGTTGCATCACTAGTTGAATATTGGCTGATAACAGACATAATTTCATGAACTTCTCTCATCTTAAGGTCATTACCTGAGGTAATATTAATTAACACTCCCTTTGCGCCTTTTAGGTTAATATCTTCAAGAAGCGGTGAGGAAATTGCTTTGTTAGCTGCATCAATTGCTCTAGACTCACCAGTGCTGATGGCAGACCCCATCATGGCCATTCCCATTTCAGACATGACAGTTTTTACATCAGCAAAATCAACGTTGACAAGACCAGGGCATTTTATAACTTCTGCAATTCCAGAAACAGCATCATGTAAAACACCATTAGCTGATTCGAAAGCATCAAGAATTGTGACTTCATCTCCGAGAACTTGCATTAATTTATCATTTGGTATTGTAATCAGAGAATCAACGTGTTCTGAAAGTAATTCAATTCCTTCATTAGCAACTTTAAGTCTTTTGCCTTCAAATACAAAAGGTTTAGTAACAACTGCAACCGTTAAAATTCCCATTTCTTTAGCGATTTGAGCAAATACTGGCGCAGCACCAGTACCAGTTCCTCCACCCATTCCAGCTGTTAAAAAAAGCATGTCTGTTTTTTCAAGCATATCTCTAATTCTGTCTCCATCCTCAACTGCTGCTTCTCTTCCCAACTTTGGATTAGCGCCTGCACCGAGACCTTTTGTAATAGAAGTACCAAGTTGTATTTGAGTTCGAGCTTTATTTCTCTGAAGTGCTTGTGCGTCAGTATTAGTAGCAATAAATTCTACACCTTCAATACCCTTTGACAACATATGATCTATTGCATTACAACCACAACCTCCAACACCAACGACTTTAATTACCGCCTCAGTCGAAGGATTATCAATTAATTCAAAATCCGACATATTATTTTAAGTTTAAGTATTAAAAGTTCTTATAAAACCAGTTTTTACATTCTTGAAAAAAATTATTTAAAAAAGTAGAATCTTTTTTACTTTCTTTTTTAATAAGAAAATTTTCATAAGCTTTTTTCAATATCCCTAAAACAGTACTATACCTGAAATTAGTAACAATATCACTTAAATTGTTGTTATAAATTGGGTTCCCAATCCTGGTTGACAAGCTCAAATAATTTGAAACAAATTCTTGCAAACCAGATAATTTTGAACTTCCACCTGTTATTACAATACCTGAGTTTAAACTGTTAAAAAATCCACTTTTTTTCAATTCTGATGACACTTTGTCAAAAATCTCTTCAATGCGAGGAATTATTATGCTCGAAAGATCGTCAACTGAAATTCTCACTTTTTCTTTATTACCCAGATTTTGAACCTCAATTATTTTTGGATGATTGTTTTTCTCCTTTATTGAAGAACCAAATTTTTTTTTAATATCCTCTGCATCCTTAATTGAAATCCTTAATCCTAGGGCGATATCATTAGTAATCTGGTCTCCAGCATATGGAATAGAACAACTATGTTGTAATGCCCCATTTTTAAAAATAGCAATGTCAGTAGTACCAGCACCAAAATCGATTAAACAAATTCCAAGTTTTTTTTCATCTTCATAAAGATTTGATGTTGCTGATGCCAGGCAAGAAACCACTATATTTTCAACCTCTAATCCACACCTTCTTAGACACTTAATTATATTCTGAAGAGAAGATGTAGAAGAAGAAATAATATTTACCTTAACCTCCAATCTAACCCCGCTCATTCCAAGTGGTTCAATAATTCCATCTTGACCATCAATTATAAACTCCTGTTTAGTAGTATGAAGAATTTGCTGATCACTTGGTATAGAAATAGCTGAAGCCGTCTCAATTACTTTGTTGACATCATCTCTTGAAACTTCTTTGTTTTTTATAGGTACCATGCCAAGTGAATTAAAGCTGTTTAAATGAGCACCCGAAACATTTGCCCAAACATTTGTAATTTTAGTATCAGCCATTAGTTCAGCTTCATCAATTGCCATTTTTATGGAGTTAACAGTAGAATCAATATCAACTACAATCCCTTTTTTTATCCCACTAGCCACACTATTACCTACACCAATTATTTCATATCTTTGATCATTTAATTTTCCAATAACTACTATGATCTCCGAAGAACCTATATCAATGGCACCGATTAAACTACTTTGAGATTTATTAGCTACTTTCACAACCTAGAATCCTTTTTTATAAGTGAAGCCATCTGGATATCGAAAATCAATACTTTTAATTTCAGAGAGACTATACCCCCTGTCATAAAAAAATAAAAAAACTTGATTGATCTTAATATAATCTAAAGTTTTTCCAAGATTAATCTCGGTAAAGTTCTCAATAATCAGTTTCCAGTTTCCATTATTACTTAAACTTAATTTGCTAATACTTAAATTCCTTTTTATAAATAAGTTATTTAATACTTTATAGGAATCTAAAACCTCACCAAATAAATTTTCTGGGCCTTCTAAAATAATCAAATTATTATTTAAGTTATTGTAAACTATAGATTCACCATATTCATTGAGCACCTTTTCATTATTCCATAGAAAAGTTGGGATATGGTTTTTCAAGTCAATGACCAATGAAAAAGGAAGCTTTTTTTTTATATCAATTGTTCTTATTTTACTCTGGTCATCAAAATAACTTAAGAGATCATTTGCATCAACAGAAAACATAAATTTTTTTTTATTAATAAATTCATCAATCGCATTTTTATATTGGGATGCATCTGAATATAGATACACTTTTTTAACTTCTAGGTTTTGAAGATAAATTAACAAAATTAAAAAAAAGAAAAAAATATTAATGGCGAATATAAAATTATAAATTTTAATCTTTCTCATATTCACAAGAACAAAGAATATCAAAAACTAAATCGTCAAAATTTTTTCCAATTTTTTTTGCTGACATAGGGAAAAGACTATGGCTAGTCAAACCAGGAACTGAATTTACTTCAAGAATATAGAATTGATTTTCACTGAAAATTAGATCAAGTCTCGCCCATCCTGAACATTTGCAAATAGCGAAGGCTTTTAAAGATAAATTTTTTAATTCTTCCCACTTGGTTTTTTCAAGTTTAGCAGGACAAATATACTCATTATCAACCCTGTTATATTTTGCATCAAAATTATAATCTCCATCTCTAGTGATAATTTCAATCGAAGGCAAAATTTCACCATTTAAAAAAGATACTGTTAACTCTCTACCTAAAATATATTCCTCAATTACTAATTTTTCATAATGTTTATATAACTCTTGGATTGCTTTTTCCAATTGATTTAAATTGAAAGCTTTTAATATACCGATTGATGAGCCTTCATTGACTGGTTTAACTATCAAAGGATATTTTAACCTTAGTTTTTCAAGGTCTAAATTGTTATCTTTTGAAATAATTTCAAATAATGGTGTGTTGATCCCATTTTTTTGAAAAATATTTTTTGTAATAGATTTATCAAAAGTTAATGCACATGACTCAGTACCCGACCCAGTATACTTAATACCTCTTTTACTTAAAATTGACTGGATTTGTCCATCTTCACCACCAAGCCCATGTAGTGCAATAAAAGCAACCGAGAAGGATTTCGAAAATATTTCTTGTTCATCAAAAGATGATAATTCATGTAAAATTACATTGAGGTTTTTTCTTTTTAATGCTTGAAAAACTGCTAATCCTGTTTTCAAAGATATTTCGCGTTCCTTTGAATTTCCTCCACAGATTACCGCAATTTCTTCAGAATTAAAATTCAAAACCATCTCCTAAATTTCTCACTTCTCTTTCTAACTTAATTCCAGTCTTATTTAATACTTTAACGGTAATATAATTTATTAAGTCATGAATTTCTTTAGATGAAGCATTTCCATTAGCATTAATAACAAAATTTGCATGCTTTAGAGAAACTTGCGCTCCTCCAATTTTATATCCTTTTAAATTACAGCTTTCAATTAATTTAGCTGCTGGAATTTTTTTTGTATTTTTAAAAGTTGACCCAAAAGAAAATTTTTCTAATGGTTGACTAGAGATTCTTTTTAACATGAGTAATTTTATTGTATCTCTGACACTTTCAATTGAACTATTAATTAAAACTATATCAGCTGAAAGAAAAATTTCATTTTTATACTTGGGAATTACAGATCTATAACCAATATTGTAATCATCAGCTGTTCTAATATGTAAATTTCCTTGAAGATCCATTGTTTGAACACTTTTCACAATTTCCCATATCTCAGTGCCATAACATCCAGCATTCATTGAAAGTAAACCTCCAACTGTGCCAGGAATTGCAGTCATAAATTCAGCACCAGAGTAACCATAATTAGCAACAAATTTTGAAAATTTTGGTGCACTTATTCCAGAACTTACAGTAAAAATATTATTTTTTACATGTAATAAATTAGATTTATTAAAATCAGACATGCCAATGATGACACCATCTACATCTTCATCAGGAGGTAGTGTATTAGAACCTTTACCTATTATTGCTTTAATATTATTTTTATCTTTTATCAAAAGTCGCAAATCGCTTATAGATTTTGGTTTAACAAAATCAGAAACTTTACCACCAACTCTTATAGTTGTGAGCTTTCTTATATCAAAAGAACTGTATTCATCACCTATAAAGACCGACGACATATTATTGCCAAGCATTTTTTAAATATTGGGGCAACTTAGAGATAGTACCTGCCCCCATTATGAGAATTAAGTCATTATTATTAAGGTTTAACTCAATTTTTTTCTTTATTTTACAGAGATCTAAATCAGAATCAAAGTCTATAACATCCACCTTCATACTTCTTTTTTTTAGAATTTCTCCTCTGATTCTTTTGGAGCTAATTTGAGAGATTTTTTTTTCACCAGCGGGGTAGATATTTGTTAGAAGGGCTTTATCTGAATTTATTAGCGCAGTAACAAACTCATTGAAACAAATTTTCGTTCGTGAATATCTATGTGGCTGAAAAACAATATATATTTTAGAATTAGGAAATGCCATTTTTGCAGTGGATATTGTTTGAATAATTTCTGTGGGGTGATGTCCATAGTCATCAATTAAATGTATGTTATTAAATTTATTTACCCTGAATTTACCTATGAATTGAAACCTCCTTTGAACACCGTCAAAGTTTTTTAATGAATCAATTATTTTCTTATTTGTGATTTTATACAACCATGACACGATAATCGCTCCAACAGAATTATATATGTTGTGTTGCCCGTAAGTATTTAAACTGACCTTAATATTACTACCAATTGGATTAGGATTATTTTTTCTTAAACTAAAATTTGGCTTACCATTTGTGAATTCCAAATTTTCTATGACATAATCTGCTTTTTGACTGAAGCCATAAGTTAGAAAAGGTCTATTTATATATTTAATTAATTTTTTTATATTTTTGTTATCAATATTCAAAACTACATAACCATAAAAAGGTAAATTTTCTGTAAAAAGATGAAAGTGATTAATTAGGTGATCAATACTGTTTTCATAAGTTTCTAAATGATCATTGTCAATATTAGTTATTACTGCTGTATATGGATTAAGATATAAAAAGCTTTTATCAGATTCATCAGCTTCACAAACTAAAATATCACTTTTACCTAAATTAGAATTTTGATTATTTGAAGAAAGAACACCCCCGATAACATAAGTAGGATTCAAATTCGAAAATTGAAATATATGCGAAATTATACTAGTAGTGGTTGTTTTTCCATGTGATCCGGCAACAGCAATTCCTTTTTTAAATCTTAAAAGCTCTGCCAGCATTTTTGCTCTTGGCACAACTGGAATATTATTTTTTTTTGCAAATTTTAATTCAACGTTATTTTTTTTAATGGCTGATGAGATAACGACAATTTCAGCTCTAAGAACATTAGATTCCGAATGCTTAGTTTTAATTTTAATACCTATTTGTTTTAATCCAGAAATTATTTGACTTTCTTTTACATCAGATCCTGTAACTTCATACCCAAGGTGATGATATATTTGCGCTAGTCCGCTCATTCCAGAACCGCCAATACCAATAAAATGAATTTTCTTTAATCTAATTTCCATTTAAATTAATAAGTATATTATCTATAATATTTTCACTATTACTCTGTTCTTTAAATTTTTTGCAACATTCTCTCATCGATTTTAATTTATTAAAATCGACTGATTGTAAATAGTCGAATAAAGTCAATGAATTAAATTTTTTTTCCAGAATCATTATCGAGCAAAATTTATCATGCATAATTTTAGCATTGAAAAATTGATGATTGTTACTTGAGTTAGTAATAGGTACAATAATACTGGGTATATTAAAAAAGATTAATTCACTTAACGTCATCGCTCCTGCACGACAAATTACTAAATCAGATTTGTTATATAAGTGAGAAATATCGCTAACATAATCAAATAAATCCACTTTCAAACCATAATCATAGTATTTTTTTCTAATTATTGAATATTCCTGTTTTCCACAAATATGAGTAAATCTATATTTTTTAAATTGTATTTTATAATTTATTAGAGTTTCAAATAAGACATCATTGATAATTTTTGAGCCTTGGCTTCCTCCCATTACAAGAATGTTAAATAAAGTCTTTTTCTCGTCTAATCTTTTTATTTGTACTTTCTTTTTCAATTCATCTCTAATAATATTTCCAGTAAAAATAAATTTATTCTTGTGATTTTGGTTTAATTTAAATTCAAATCCTGTGAAAACTTTTTTTGCAAATTTAGAAATAATTCTATTAGCTTTTCCTAAAACACTGTTTTGTTCGTATACGACATAAGGTATTCTTAAAATATTACTTGAAAGAAATAATGGCATTGATAAGTATCCGCCGGTAATTACAAGTAAATCAGGTCTATTTCTGATAAAAAAAATAATCGACTTTACTGTGCTAATTGAAAGGCTAAAAATTGTGGTAACTAACGTATATAAAGAATTATATTTATATGGTTTTATTGAAAACTTAATCATGTTTAAGTTGTTATTGCTTATGAAAGCTTCAGCTCTTTTTTCATCTGTAGTTAACAAATGAACCAAATAATTTCTTGATACCAATTGATTTGCTATTTCGATAGCGGGAATAATATGGCCCCCACTACCAGCGGCTGATATATGAATTTTTTTTTGTTTCATTTTTATATGATTCATGGTTATATTTATTTTCATAGCTAACCCTAATTACAATTGAAATTGCAATTGATAGGATTAACAAGGATGATCCCCCATAAGAGATAAAAGGTAAAGAAATGCCTTTAGTTGGGAATAAGCCTGTACATACGCTAATGTTTATAATCGACTGCAAAGAAATCCAAATGGCAACACCTTGACATATTAATGAAGAAAAAGGATCTTCGTTTTCCAGTGCCTTCTTTGAAATGTTAAAAATAATAAAGTTTAATTTTAATATAAAAAAACAAAGTATTAATACCCCAAAAAATCCCAACTCTTCTGCTATGATCGCTAGAATAAAGTCAGTATGGGCTTCAGGCAGATATAGTTGCTTTTGTATACTCTGACCCAGTCCTACGCCAAAAAAACCACCATTACCAAAGGCAAATAGTGAATGTGCTAGCTGGTAGTCTGATCCATAAGGATCATCCCAAGGATCCCAAAAAGAGGTAAATCTTCTAAACCTATAGGGCTCATATGTAATTAGTAAATAACAAGTTAAAATTGAAAAAATTGTAACTAATAGAATTTGTTTGTAATTTAAACCTCCTAGAAAAAAAATTCCGAATGTAATTGAAATAATAACCACAAAAGCACCAAAGTCAGGTTGTTGTAATAAAAAAACAGAAATTATTGATAGAACTAGCGTTATTGGCAAAAAACTTTCTCTGATTTTATTTTTTAAAGAAAGTTTTCTAGTTACATAATCAGAAGCATAAAAAATAATTAATAATTTAACTAGCTCTGAAGGTTGAAATGAAAAACCAGGTATAGAAAACCATCTCTGGCTTCCATTAACTTCACGACCAATTCCGGGAATAAGTAATATGCCCAATAAAAAAATAGCAATTAAAATTAATACTCTAGAATTTTTTTTATAAAAGTTGATTGGGATATTAACTATAAAAAATAAACTCAGTAAGCTTATAGAAATTATAAGTAATTGTTTTGTTAGATACTTATCTGTATTGCCAAATGGAACTGTGGCAGAATAAATCATCAAGAAACCAATTGAAATTAACAGGAAATAACAAGTAAATAGTTTGCTTTTTATAACAAAATTTAATATTTCAATATTTACTAGAGACTTAATTTTTTTCATACATTTTGATTACAATATTTTTAAACTGATTACCTCTGTCTTCAAAGTTTTTAAACCAATCCTTGCTAGCACATCCAGGAGAAAAAAGAACAACATCTTTATCTTTTGCAAATTTTAAAGACTTTCTTACCGCATTATTCAATGATTTAGCAATCAATATTTTGATGTTTCCATCAATTTCATTTTTGATTTTTTTTTTTTCTTCTCCAATAAGAATAATTACTTTAACCATTTTAAGGTGCAAGTTAATTAAACTAATATTTTGTTTTTTTGATTGCCCTCCAAAAATCAAGATAATAGGATTATATAGATTATTCAATGCAGCAATCGTAGCTCCAATGTTAGTTGATTTTGAATCATTAATAAATATAACCCCATTTTTATTAAAAAAATTTTCGAATCTATGCTCAACTGTTCCAAAGTTTAATAAAGTATTAATAATACTTTTAGAAATTGGAAGATAATTATTTAGCACACTAACTGAAGCAATTACATTATCAAAACTGGTTTGTATTATTTCTTTTTTTTTTTTAAAAATTAATTTGTTAGCTTGAAATATTTGAATAAAATCATCTTTTTTTTGACCAAAAAAACTTTCTTTATTCTCAGAGTTACCAAAGTAGCTTACATCATCAAAATTTGTGTATTTTTTTATCAGTTCTTTACAATTAATATTGGCAATTTTATTTTTTGCTTCGTTAAAAATATTAATTTTTGACTTAATATAATCCTTATAATCTATATGCCAATCCAAATGATCATTTGAAATATTTAATATAACTCCGCTGTCAATAGGCAAATCAATCTTATCACTCAATTGAAAGCTAGAAAGTTCAGCTATAAGGTAATTTTCTTCATTTTTTTTATTTAATTTTTCGATTATATTAAAAATAGGCACTCCAATATTGCCAACGATATGAGTATTTTTATAAAAACTTTTCATAATGCTGAAAACCATTTTTGTAACTGTCGTTTTTCCATTCGTACCAGTAATTCCAATTATTTTTATATTTTTATCCAAAAGTCCGAAAATTTTTGCAGCTTGAAAATCTCCACAAATTATTATATTTTTTTTTTCATATTTACTTATGATTTGGTGATTTTTTGGGAAGCCAGGACTCCTTATAATTATTGAGGGTAAAAAATCAATGTCATTTTTTTCTTCATCGGAATAGATTAAGAATCTAATGTGATTTCTATCACACCAATTAGCAACTGATTTACCGGTAAGACCATTTCCTAAAATCAATACTGAAAATTGTTTTTCGGCCATTAAGATATTCATCTAATCTTCAATGAAGATAATGCGAGAAGAATTAAAATTATAGTAATTATCCAAAATCTGACTACTACTTGGTTTTCTTTCCATCCTTTTATTTCAAAATGGTGGTGAATAGGTGCCATTTTAAAAACTCTTTTTCTAGTTAACTTAAAAGACAGTACTTGTATTATCACACTTAGAGTTTCTATTACAAACAATCCGCTCATAATTAA
>Ga0181568_10000740_pt1 | contig 29622 bp, 16 predicted proteins | sample 101ome_20_FD_133758 | JGI IMG/M metagenome (GOLD analysis project Ga0181568, IMG submission 133758) | Coastal salt marsh microbial communities from the Groves Creek Marsh, Skidaway Island, Georgia - 101404AT metaG (megahit assembly) | ecosystem: Environmental > Aquatic > Marine > Intertidal...
GATCACACCCGTACCAAGGGTGACACCATGCGAAACCCTGGTGGCGGATACATGGCAGGTAACAACCCTCACACCTCGAACTTCCGTATCTCTACGGATGGTAACGACCACGGATACGAGACCTTCTCAACAGGAATCAAGTCTGTCACCAACGCTGCAGAAGTCATCTCTGGTACATCCAACGGACGTCCAACAGGTTACTACTGTGCTTACAGCTACTACTGGAACCAATACAAGACCGGATGTAACGCAAACATCGATTTGCCATCAGGTTTCAAGTTTGATTACTTCCAGAAGTCCTTCGACGGTGATGACAGCAACGACCGACTCCGAATTGGTCGTCTCGGTTACCTCTACATGATCGACAGCGGTTCTACCGCTCTTGAGCGAGGTATCACCACATGGGGTACCAACATGCCTGCATTGCCATACTCGAGCAACTCTGCTGCTCGACCGGGAACCATTGCACCATGGTGGAGTTACTACGGTAGTTACTACTGTTACGACAACTCCAACACTGATTGTGGTGTCTACGTCCGTGCAATGCCATTCGAAGGAAAGGGAACGGACATTGACAGTGACCTCGATTGTTCAGGAAACAACATTGAGTGTATCTGGGACAATGAAGGTTCACCATACCGAATCAGCCCGAACGGCGACTTCTTGTCCGTCACTGGTGGCGACCTGACCATTGAGCCAGGTACAGTCATTCAAGTTGCGCAAGGCAAGGGTATCTCTATTGACGGTGCTTGTGACTCAGTCACTGCATCCGGAAACGCCAGCCATCACATCCTCTTCGAGGGACAAAATGGCGCTGAGTGGAAGGGTCTGTCCTTTACGGACGACTGTACGACCACTGGTGGTACCGATAACCGACACGTCTTCAGTTACGTTGACTTCAACAACACAAGCACAGCAGCGATCTCCGCTGGTTCACGCCACGGCGATTACAACGCATACTGTGCTGACAGCTCCGGTGGTACTCGACCGTGCTACTCCAACAGCAACGTTGGAAACTTCACGCTCAGTCAAGTTACCTTTACCAACGTCGAGACGGCAATCCGTCACGGTAGCGGTCAAGGAACTGGTTTCACGATGAACAACTTCGCTATTACTGGCGCAGACAAGGCTTGTATCAACCTCCCATCGAGTGCTGATGCAATCATCGTTGAAGGAACCATGACGAACTGTAACACTGATGGAGAATCATGGGGCGGTGCTATCGTCAACTACCCTGGTTCAACCGGTGGTATGCTCCACGTTGAGAACGTGACCATTGAGAACGCTTATGTCAACTTGATTGACACTGATCTCCAACATGTCACAGTCTCAAACGTTACTGCTACCGTCACATCGGGAACTGCACAATCTGGTACAGTCTTCTCGTCGGACTTTGGCGTATCGAGTGAAGTCAAGTTGTTCAACTTCGACGCTGATGATTACTCAAGCGCATCAATCAACGCACTTGGTCACATCAACATGACTGAAGTTGATTGGGGAAGTGCTGATTTGACCATCGCTCCTGGTGGCGCTTCGAGCACAGCCAACGGCCCATCCGGAGACCATGCTATCATGAACGACGTCACCACCGGTGACATGCTCATCTACCGCATGCAACCATCAATCTTTGCTGATGTTACTGCAGGTCACATTGACTTCTCTGGTAACGCAATCACAACGGATGCAATGGTTGTAACCAACCTTGACTCCGGACGATTCGGTGTTGCTGGTTGTGGATGGATCATTGACGCTACGACCATCGATTCAGACCGTTTGTACAGCAGCTGTTCAAGCAGTGCTGCTCCAAACACCATGATTTTCGATGGTGGTTCGTTGACGCACACATCAAGCACAGACCACGCTGTCTACGCTCGTAACTCCAAGATGACCCTTGGTAACATCGGCATCACGAGTTCTAACGCTGGAAACGGTGTTTACCTCGCATACGGTAGTTCAAACGCTGACATCCGTTTGATTGAGGTCGACCAAAACGGTAACGACTGTGCGGATTCCAACGGAGACACAGGAGACTGTGACGTTTACAACTCGGGTTCTGCAGTGACCTACTTCGGTGGCCTTGCAGAACTCCGTGCTTACCGACTCGAAGCCGTCAACGTTAACGGCGTCACAGAGATTTGGGAAGTCAACAAGAGTGGCCACGTTGTCAGTGCAAGCGTTGTTAACAGCGCTGGTTCCGAACTCTTTGAAGTTGGATCTCACATCACTGATGGAGCGGGAGAAGCCGACGTTTGGGTCATCACCGGTGACAGCAACGGCAACACTTACTCCGACCACAACCTCCGTGCATTCGGTCCTGCTGGACAGAACGAAACAACAACAGTCGATGCTTGGTATCCTACCAGTGGATTCACCATCAGCAGTTCGTTCGCTATGCTGCTCGAACCTGCCCCTGTTGACTTCAACGGAACCAACATGGATTGTACTTGGTTGGCTAACTGGGTCGACGCTGATACCAACGCTGGCCTACCAACCAACGGTACAACACCTGCTGGACACACCATCTACGAATTTGACGGAACGCCAATGACATTGACGGAAGACCTCAACCTCAACGGTTGTGTCATCAAGTTGATGGGTGCTGTTCTCAAAGTGAAGTCCACAGCAACAAACACGCCAGTTTTGACACTCTCAAACGGTGGAAAGTTGCTCGTCGGTAAGTCAAGCGTTGCAACTGGTTCACTCCAGGCTGTATCCTCGACATACCCACTTCACATCGACGTTCAAGATGGAACACTCGAAGTTGATGGCGGTATCGTCCGTGACGTCGCTCAAGACGCTACAACAGGTGCTGCACTCTACATTGGTGACGGTGCTACACTCGTCATGAAGAACTCAGGTACCATCTACGGTTCCTCCGCTACTTCGGATGAAATGGCGACGGTCAAGATCGATGGCGGCTCCGCTAACATCGATTCATCGAGCATCATCAACGTCGGAAACACAGGTACCGCCCTGTGGGTCGAGCAAGCAAGTGGTGCATACAGCAACATCGCTGTGTCGAACGCTGCTGTCGGTATTCAATCCTACAACGGCGCTCCTCAAATCGATGGATTTACCTCAACAGACAACACCGTTGGTGTTGACGTCTACGGAGGTATGAGCCTACCAACCATCTACCGTTCGACATCTCTCTCGGGACAATCGACAGGATGGCACACCTACGCAGTTGATCTCACTGCCTTCCTAGGTTCAGGTGACTACCTACAAGTCGGAGCCAACTCCATCTACGGTGGAGGTAACGCTCACCCAACATACAACTATGCTTCAAGCAAGTACTACATGTTGACCGACCGATGGAACATCGAAATCACCTATGATGATGGATCTGGAGAAGTTTCAGAAAACATCTCGACACCAGACAAGTTGGGTTACTACCCATACAGCTCAAGCGATCCTAAGTCAGGAAACGGAGCTGCTACCTATGCTGGTGGTGAAGGTGGTGTCGCATCATGGCACTGCAACGACTACGGTTACAGTTGGGGGCCAGGTTACACAGGTTCCTTCGACGGTTACCTGTACTACATCTGGAGATACTGGTCACAGGGTCCACAACAGTACGTTTCCTACCCAGGTTACTACTACTACCCTGACCAGTTCGGATTCCGCTGGGGCGAAATCAGTGAGGACACGAACCCATCCTACGGTTCCTATCCATACCACTACTGGGGTTACTACTACAACTCCTACCACGGTGGTCAAGGTGTCTACAAGCCACCTGAAGGCTACGTCGGATACGGTGGTTACTACAACATCTGTTTGGATTACGCTTACAGCTACTACATGAACCCAGGACAGGGAGCTCGAATGACCTTCCCAATCGTTGACATCTCTGATTCATCGATCACTGGAGTAACAATGTACGTTGACGTTCTTCACAACCGTGCAGACAACTACCAAGACCGACTCGATCTCGTTGCCCGTGTTGGTAACACGCCTAGTGCGCTTGGTGATTACCTGCGTGACAGTGGAACTGCTTCCTTTGAGAACGGTGCTATTACTGGCGCAGAAACAGGTATCGTAATCGGTGGTAACTTCGCTTCCGGAAACTTTGACGGAATCGATATCACCTCGCCGACCGATCAAGGTATCGAAGTTGTTGGCGCTACAGCCGCTTCCATGAACGATGTTGCGGTTGATGGCGGTGACTATGGTATGCTTGTCTCAAGTTCAGGTTCTGGACAAATGGACATGACAAACATCGACTTTGACGGCCAGAACAACGCAGGTATCTACTACGTGAAGGACTTCGGAGGCGATCTCTCAGGAGTTGTCACAAACAGTGCTGGTGCTGCGTACAAGTACGGTCCTCAGACCGTCAAGGACATCTCCTTCAACAGCGTGACCGTGTCCGGTAACAATGTAGGAATTGAGACTGCAGGTTCTGGTGATATCACCGTCAGTGATTCCACCTTCGCAAACACATTGAGTGATGTGAAGATTACCGGAACAAGTGAAGTTGACTTCATCGAAGGTACCGTTGACCCGACCAAGGTCGATGTCACGGGAACTGGTGGATTCGAGCGCATGCGAGAACTCACCATCAATCTACAGGCTGATTCCAACGCAGTGGCTGACACCAACGTCGTCTTGATGAATGTTGACAAGAAGATCACTGGAGCTAGCACAACCGACTCGAACGGTGATGCAGAAGGCATCTTGTTCCGAACAATCCGTGTTGACTCATCTGGAACTACAAACGATGACCTCGCTGGTTACGAAGCTGTAACAGTCGCTAAGATTGATTACACCTCGACCAAGGGTGACTTCCGCTATGCTTTCCAAAGCCTCTCATTGAACGATGCGAGTGGAAACACTGGAAGTATTACACTGACCGATCGAATCGATGCTCGTGTCTGTTACAGCTGGACCAGTACATCCTACGAAATGGTTGCTAACTGTGCCGGATATCTCAGCACAGGCGGTAGCCGTGACCTCTCTGATGGTAACGGTGGAACCTACAAGGAATACGGATACTACGCTGCCACACCTGAAGACATGTCAGGTAAGACAATCATGATGGACATTCCGTTCTTCTACTTCGATGACAACGATGAACACAACTGGAACAACACATTGGTTCTTGTCACTGGTTCATACACGTTCAGCGACACACAGCGCTGGTATGCTGCAAGCGGTTCCAACGCTCCTGAATTGTATATGCACAACTCGGAAGTTTACGGAGTAGGTACGAACCCTGACACCGGTCAACAAACTGGTCTCGAACTTGGATACGTCTACGACGCAATGGCAATTTCGATCAAGGATACCACTCTAAACCCAGTTGCTACCATTGCTAGCGGAATGGCTTACAAGTCTTCCTGGAACAACTACGACCACGAGTCTCACTTCTTCCAGATGGAGAACGTAACCGTCACCCACTACAAGGGATACACCCCGCTGAACAATGCTATCCAGAGTACTGACATTTGTGTCTACATGACAGGTACGGATGGTTCTTACATCAAGGACAGCACCTTCAACGACTGTGGTGTTGGTGTTTACATGGTCCGAAGCCCATACGCATACACCCACAACGCCAACGAGTTTGGTGCCGACAACTTCACCATCGAAGGAAACGAATTCCTAGACGGTGGAGAAATCGGAGACGTATGGGTTGGATCGAATGGATACGCTGATGACCTACTCGTCACCGGTAACTGGTTTAACAGCACATCATCTGAAGAAGGATTCCAGGCTTACAGTGGCCAAAACAAGCGAATCACAGTTGAAGACAACTACTTCAACGGTCCTCAGACTGCTATCCAGATGTACGGTGTACAAGATTACAAGATCGATAACAACGAAATCATCGGAACCGCAGAAGACGGTGAAGCTGGTATTGAAGTCGATGCAGGATACGGTGTTGTTTCCAACAACTCGTTGCTCGACGCTGACGGCGGAATCTACATGGAAGACGCGACAAGCCCACCTGCACCAACGACCTCGTTGTGTACCATTGCATCCAATGCATACCGTTCATCGAGCACATGTAGCTTCACGGTCCCATCAGGTGTAACAGTCTATGTCGATCTTGAATCAGACAGCTGGGGCGGTGAAATCGGTCTTGAAATTACCAAGCCTGATGGTACCAAGGACAACTGGGCTGCAGGGTCGTTCAATTCGAACACCCTCTATGCACGACTAACCTCGTACTCCACAGCCGGTCAGTACAGCCTCAAGGTAACTGACACATGGGGTGACGGTGGAGCCAACATTGCTGTCTACTACGGAACCTCCGCAGGTGGATACTCTGGACCAGTTGTTGAGAACAACACAATTGGCATCAGTGCTGGACGATCAGCACCGAACGCTGTTGGATTGAGTTTCAATGACTGTGACAAGGTAACCATCCAGAGCAGAGAGAACGCAGTTACAATCGGTGACAACGCTATGGTTACCGATGGTTGTGACGTAAGCGATGTTGATTCAACCTTCGTTGGAACAGGTACTTCCTCGACTATTGGTATCTCATCCCTCAACTCGGGAGACGATCTCACACTCGATGGAACCTCTGTTGCAGGATACGCTTACGGTGTATCCATTGACTCTGCAACGATTCTCCTCACAGGAGACGCTGACATCGCAGGAACAACTGCTGGTGTCTACGCAGACAGTGCAACGGTCACTGCAATCGGCGCATCCGTTGACGGTGGAACAACCGGTACCGGTCTCTACATGGTCGATGGTGACTATTCGTGGATTTATCCACTCGATGCAGCAGGTGACGTTGGTGTCTATGCTGAGAACACCGAGTTCCGATGGGACGGCGGTACCTCAACAGCGACAACAGCTATCCACGCTGTCGAGTCGGTTGGATCGGTTGAGAACTTGACCTGGTCTGCAGCGACAACGCAAATCAACGCTGGCTCGAACTCCTACGTTACCAGTATTGGTAACACGCTCGACAACCAGAAGATCAGCATTGTCTCCTCTGCAACCATTGACGAAGCGAACCTCTTCAGCCTTGATGCAACTCACCTCACAGGTACTGCATCTGCTGTTGGTATGACACTGGTATCTACAGACGGAACCCGTGCTGCATACGTTTCACCATCTTTCCAGCCAGACATTATGGCTGTTGACGGTGATGACTCGGATTGGATTGGTAACACACCATTGAACCCATCCGACGATGCTATGCCTGGTATGGTCTCCGGAGACGGAACCAATGACTTCTATGTGACATACAGTGAGGGTGACGCACTCTACATCGGTATGACTGGTGAAGACCTCACCAACAACGACCTCTTGATTTACCTCGACGTCGTTGCTGGCGGTTCCAACACCGGTTACAACCTCAACGGTGCTCACACACTACCAGTTCAAGCAGACTACCTCTTCTGGGCAACAAGTGACTCCAACATGGATCTCTACTCCAACGGATTCCTAGGCTGGGGTGCGAGCTCCTTGTCCACAGATGCTGTTGACGCTGACTTGGGAACAACAACTGCTGGTTTCTTCGAAATCGCAATCCCATTCAGCCGAATTGGTGGAACTCCTGATGCAGTGAACATCGTCGCTATCGTCCAAGACAGTTCAGCGAACATTCAGACTGTTCACCCAACTCAGACCGTCACCACAGGTGTTCAAACACTTGGCGAGTACATCTCCATTGAGACAACTCATGACGATCTTGAAACAGGAAGCATCAGCGATGAAGTTCTTGTCTACCGCACCTACAAGGGTACCACAACCGCAGGACCTGCAAAGGACTACGATGTGATGATCAAGACAAAGGCTGACTGTGCTTACGACTGGGCAACTGTTGACGCTGTTTCAATGGCGACCAACCAAGAGCTCACCGTTGATATCAAGCGTGCATGTCCTGAAATCCAGGCTGCTCTCGCTGATGATGCAGTTGATGAGGACAGTGGTGCATACACCCTCTCCTTGACCAACCTTGCAGACGATGTCCAAGATGATGAGGCAACACTCACATGGACCGTAACTGAGGGAACAACCGTTGCTCACAGCAACGTCTTGGTCGACTGGAACAAGAACGGTCACACCGTTACCATCACGCCTCTTGACGATCAGTTCGGTACTGTTGAGTTCGAGTTCATTGTTACGGACAGCCACGGCTTGACCGACACCAAGAACATGACCTTGACAGTCAACAACATCAACGACAAGCCAGTAATCTGCAACTCAGAGCGTGCTGATTGTATGCCAGTCTTCGTCGACGACGGAGCTTACACGAACATCGTTCCTGAAGGATTCGGTAGTGTCTCCAAGTTCCTTGGAGACATCTCCAATGCAAGCAAGTCGTACATCCGTGACATGGACAACGAGCAGAGCCCTGTTCGCCAAGTCTACACCTGGGGTGCATCCGTACCAACCGAATGTATCGCATTCGGTGTAACTGTCACTGCAAACGAGTTGACCATTACAGAGAACACCGGTAACGAACTTGGTGGTACCTGTACTGTAACACTCACACTCAGTGATGATGGTGCAGAGAACCAAGATGCAGACGAATACACTGTCGACTTTTCAGTCAGCCCAGTGAACGACGCTCCAGTCGTCCTCGACTGGGATGTTGCTACAGGCGCAGTTGTTACCGCAACAAACGGATCTACTCCAGTTGCTCCTTGGTCCATCAGCCTCATGGAAGATGACACCAATGCCAACAACTTGACCTACGATCTGTCTGCAGTCAAGTACGACATTGACCACAACCCTGCTGACTTGACATGGACTGTTGAATCGACAGACCAGTGTACCTACGAGAACTACTTCAGCACTGAAATTGTTGGAGACAACCTCGTCTTTACACTTGTTCCAGATGCAACAACCACTGCTAACGCTTGGGAAATCGATTACTTGAACAACAACGGTATCCACCAAATCGGACCAAGTGGATCTGACTTCTGTCAAATCCGCCTTGTCCTCAAGGATACTGCTACCGCACCAAGTTACGTGCCAAACTACGACCCAGCAGTCATGCCAATTGCAAGCTACCAACAAGGTGTTGCAACGCAAGAGATTGGTGTCCGTGTTGAGAACGTTCGAGAACTCGTCGCAGACTACTACTTCGATGACGTCGTCGGATTCGACTTCCAAGGCATCAACAACGTCCTCACTGGTACCTACGTACCTGTTGAAGTCAACGTCGGTGCTGGTGGAGACCAAGGTCCATACACCTACGATCACATGTTGGCCGTAACCTTCCACACCAGTGGAGGTCACGGTGAAGCAGAGAACGTCATGTACGTCACACCTCCAGAATGGGGCGAGACAATCACAATCAGTGAGTATGTCTACATTGTCGACAACGGCAACGGTGACACACCATACATCTGGGTTGAGATGGATGTTCTCACCTGTCTCGACGCAGAGTGTGACATGTCAAAGTCTCCTGCACAGCGGTTCCAGACCGATGATCCAACATCCCACATCAACTATGGTGGCGGTGTTGTTGGTGACCAATGGTCCAAGCCTGGTGCATACGGTGACGATGGATTGAAGGAGTCGCAACGCCGACCTCTTCTCCAAGACAGTGACTGGTGTAACAACGTCATGTTCTCCAACGCATCCGCTGTTGGTAGTGACGCTGGAATCCCAACCACCTGTAACCATGCGAACAAGCCATCTGAGGACTTCCTCAGCAGTGGTGACAAACTCCCATCCGTAGTTCAACTCGGTGGCGGTATTGGATCCGTTCCATCGTTCGCACCAAGCCTCGTCGTCGTAGCCCTCGCTGGCTTCTTCGTCACCGCTCTTGCAATGTCAAGCCGCCGTGAAGAAGAAGACGAAGAAGAAGAAGACACTCGACGCATCGTCGAGGATGAAATGGCTGTCAGCCCAGTTATTGCTACCATCCTTATGGTTGCAATCACTGTCGTCCTTTCTGGTGTCATCTATGTCTGGGCTTCTTCTCTTGCTGAGACTGGTAAGTTGGGTGTTCCTCGAGTCACCTTCGACATCGAGAACAAGGAACTTGGTACTACTGATGGATACTGGGCAATCACAGTTGATCAAACCGAAGCTGAGTTGGCTACAGCTGCAGTTACTGTAGCAGTCGTGTACACCAGTTCGGAAGGTGGCCGAGTCACGTATGAAACATTGCTCTCAAACACAAGCAATGTCTATGGATTCAATCCATCGAACAGCGATGCGTGGATCACATTCGTTGACAAGGTCGAGAACCAAGGTAGTTTCAAGGAATCTACCTTCGGTATCGGGGACCAAATCTTCGTACGAACTCACGCTCCTGATGGCCAGGCGCTTACGGATGCTACCATCCGTATCACCTACAAGCCAGGTGTGAATGAAGGGTCTGTCATCAAGACATACAAGGACCTTGAGTACAACAAGATCGTCTGAAGTTCAGGATTGACTGAGAACAGTTGATGGGCCGGTGGCCTTGTTGCCACCGGCCCAATCTTCTGGAGCTATGCGAATGCTTTCAAGCAAGCAACCCTAGGAATACCTATGGTCAGCCCTTGTCGTTGTGTCGTCTTTGATTGTGATGGGGTCCTCGTAGACTCTGTAAGTTCATGGAAAACACTGCATGACGGGTTTGGAACTGACAACAGCAAAAATCTCTCACGATTCATTGCTGGAGAACTGACCGATGTTGAGTTCATGCGTTCCGATATTGCCATGTGGAAGGAGATTCAAGATCCAATTCACAAGGATGAGCTCTTTCGATTGTATTCCGGTGTCGCTCTGATGAAGGGTGCCCGTGAAACTGTACAGGAATTGCAGGATGCTGGGATTTACGTCGCTATTGTCAGTGCAGGAGTTGATCTGTTCGTAAGCAGTATTGCTGCTATGCTCAAAGTTGATGATTGGATTGCCAATGGGTTCGAATTTGATGATGAGGGATATCTTTCAGATGATGGTGTATGCCGACTTCATGCGAGTGGAAAAGGCGATGTTATTCATCGATTGATGAAGATGCATGGTTTTTCTGCCGATGAAATCGTATCTGTCGGTGATTCAGAGATGGATCTTTCCATGATGATTCCAGGCAGTCATTTTATTGGTTTCAATCCAAGTCGTGAATCGTCACTCAATGCTTTTCTTGAAGAAAAAGTTCCAATTGTTACAGAAAAGAATCTCTCTAAGATTCTCGAGCACATCAATCTTCCATCAAGCGAAGGGAATTGAAGTCGACTTATGTGATTGTAAGTTCACAATTGTGAGCATGCATGGTTTGGGTTGAAACCCGAGCATCTTTTGATAGGAGGTTTGATCTTGCCACGTAGAGGAACATACGAGCGTTGTTCCCCTAAAATCTAAGCATGCATGACCATGTACGTGGCCTGTCACGAAAATGTCAGGAACTTCCCGTATGACGAGGCCATCTTCAAGTTCTGGAGATAATGGGGTCTTACCCCCCCATTGAGGGGCTAAATGTCGCCGTCTTAGCATCTGCCGCATTGCTTCAACGGGTTCTGAATAGGTGACTGTCCGTAAGCCAGCAACGAAGTCGTCGATTGATTTTCCGTGATACGATAGTAATCGGACATCATGCAATGAAAAGTCACAAGGGTTGCCAACAAAGGTTGTCTTGTTGTAATCCTGCTGGATATCTTTCTCAAATGTTGGTTGTGGTTCTGCTGGTCGAACGGCATCATGGTTACCTGGAAGCATAACGCATTCGACCCAATCTGGAAGGAGCTCCAATAGTCTAGCAAATTCACTGTATTGACCAAACAAATCTGGGATTGCTAGTTCCTTATCTTGGCCTGGATATATGCCAACGCCATCGACACAATCACCGCTCAAAATCAGATACTTGATCGTCTTTGCAAGTGGATCTGTATGGAACCATCGAACCATCTTATGCCATTGTGCCTCGAGGAAGGTCTTCGAACCAACGTGTATATCAGATAGGAATGCAACGCTGACTCCAATATCTGCACTCTTTTTGTCGTGTCGATCTTTCATCGGGAAAAACAAATCATCGACGTAAAAGATATCCCCTGTTTGTGAGAATGAACCGCTCACGCCAAGAACATCATCCGGCATCAATCCTGCTTCGACAACTTGTTCATGCATCCTGTCTCGGTCATCACCTTGTCGAATGGTTAACAAACAATTCATTTCTCCAGTTTCATCCTCAAGACCAAACATTAGATGACCATTTTTGGTATGCCTAGGATCGTTAACTAGTCCAATGGCTACGGCAAGATTTTCATAGCCTTGGTATCGGCGATATTCTGTATTCAAACGCCCAATTTCTTGAGGCTTTCTTGGTAGTCTCGAGTTCTTGATAATCATTTTACGGATACTATCCAATCTATCGTTGAAGCATGCTTGGATATGGCCCATTTTTCCCTCTGTTGTACTGTTTCCAGTAATGTCATAATGAACAAATATGTCATTGTCAACATCTGTTGCAATACCAGAGAAATCCTTTTCGCTCCAATCTGGAAGATTGTTTCGATACTGAATCTGAACTGGTTCAGGCTCCTTAATCGGTGCGATTGTTCTTCCAATTGGCATGCTCTGTGTTTCCACTTCATGTGCATGCGTCGAAGATGCCGCATTGATCATTTGATCAAGGATTTCGACTGATAGCATCCCGCGTTGAAACCCTACTGAAGATGCTTGGTTGATTACGTTTAATGGGTCTTTTAAGGACAATAATTTGTCCTTTACGCCCGTGGTAACAAGAATTCCGCGTTTCATTAATTCCTGCGAAATCAACCCCCATTCCGCAGTCATGAATGCCAATGGGAGGCGACCCTCCAAAAGGCTTCATGTTCATTCGTTTGCTGAATCATCGGACCATTCAACGTCCGTACCAAGAACTCCATCAGAAACCTCATTGGATTTACCAGACCATGATTGCGATTGCCATTCTGCCGATCGTGCGGCTGCGGCTGCTCGTTGATTCCTGGCAATCTCCTCAAGTGCTTTGATACGAGCATCTTCTTCTCGTTGTTTAATCTCATTCTGCAGGTTCTGTTCAGCAAGTTCCATTGCCTGATCCCAATGTCGTATGGCCGTAAGAAGAGCGAAATGAACGAATCCTTCCTTATTCTCCTGTCGACTTCCTCCAATTTGTGTAGCTTCAGAAATCGCCCATGTACGTGATGCAATTCCAACATAGACGTAACCGACCTTTTTGTTGGTACCATCGTTATTTGGCCCAGCAATTCCTGTAATGGAGATTGCAATATCTGCATTTGCTCTTGCTAAGGCCCCTTGTGCCATTTGTATGGCAACTTCAGCAGATACTGCTCCACGCTTTTCGAGAGTCTTCGGGTCGACATTCAGTTCACGAATTTTAGCATCATAAGAATACGTGACCCAAGATTGATTGAACCACTTGCTGGCACCTGCGATATCTGTCAGAGTACTTGCCAGTAAACCCCCAGTACAAGATTCAGCGATGGTGATGGTGTACCCATCCTTCAGACGGCGAACCAATCGGGCCGCAGCGGCTTGAGCCTCTTCGTCCATTGCTCATCTGTGACAATGCATCCGTTTTGAGGTTATTGCATTGCCAAGCGTTTCAAATACGACACCAACGACGGAGGGTTGGGTCTGTGGTCTAGGGGTTTATGACGTCGCCCTTACAAGGCGAAGATCGAGGGTTCAATTCCCTCCGGACCCATTACCATAGATGGTCTTCTAAGGTTGCGTTATCGCTCGAAACCACCTTGGTGATTCCGCTTTTGAATCGAATTTGAGCTGCATCCTCACTACTCGACACAAGAAGTAGGTGTACTGCACGTTGCCACAAACCATCATCAGGCGTTGACTTCCTGTGGTCGACAGCAACCAAGACGCCATCCAATTCAGCGAACATGAGTGCTGAAAGTGCATTCTTGATGTCGTCCTGATCGAGAAGCATCCACCTTGCTCCTTTCATGCCATCCCGAACATCGGAAACGAGTTCAGAAAAGTGAATGATTTTCATCTTTTACACCATCTTGTAACGCAGTAATGCAACGATACCGCCCAAGCCTAAGAGTTGCTCTCCTGCATCATGATCCGTCGAACATTGAACGAGGACTCCCCCAATATCATCGAGGCCACGGACCCAATTACTAACGATCTGCCCATCAATTTGTGTTTCTTCATCCCGAAGGAGATCTACTGCAATAAGGAGAGTTTCAATCGCTCCTTCGCTCATGGCTCGAACAAGATCTGAGTGGCCATAAGCTACTGCTCCGTTGGAACTAATTCGGTTCCACACCTCTTCAAGCAATTGCATTTCCTTATTGATTGCATGGTCTTCAAGAAATTCATTCGCCAATCCGTCTCGTAGGACTTCATTTGCACCGGAACGGCCTGCCATTGATGTAGCAATCAACCGTAGATTTCGCTCGGGTTCCGCATCAAGGATGATCGTTCTGAGTTTTTCTCGAGCATGGCCGGGTCCGCACAGAATCATCGGTAATTCGGAATTGGTTGCAGCAAGAATTTCTTTGGCCACCTGTTTCTGAAAAGATTGGGCAACCGCTTCACTGGTTCGAACATCACCACGCTTTCCTCCACCACGCATTGTCCACGTTGCTCCCTCACGAAGTCCTCTTGATGTAATTTCAAACAAAACGATTTCATCATTCTCAACGACAACGACTGATATATTGCTTCTGTTGCTTGAATCAATAGCATCTTTGAGGAGAGCAATATCGAAATCTGGAAACGGATCATTTGAAATCAATTCAATATCATCTCCAACTTCAATCAGGTGTGTGTGATGAGATCCAATGTCCATTGGTGCCTGTTCGATGGTTCCATGAATGCGAAGTAGATTTGAATAAGATTGATATTCAGTTGTAAGGATTCTCAACTCAATCCACATTTTTTTTCGTTCAGCAGCCTTTGCTCTTGAACCAGATTCCGCTGTAGTGGTGTCTCTTCGTTCGCCAAGCATAGCAAGATGACGACCCTTGGAGGCAAGTCGTGCAAGAACCCACAAATCGTCCTCAGATTCAATCCGAAGCTTCCAATGATTCTCGCTCTGATTGAGAATATGCATCGATGTTCACCCGAAGACACCCTTGAGGTGTCCGTCCTCATCCATATCCATATCGTTGGCAGCAGGTCGTTTTGGAAGGCCAGGCATGGTCATCATAGAGCCAAGAATAGCAACAACAAAACCTGCTCCTGCATTCAAACGGAATTCACGTACGGGTAAGTCAAATCCACTCGGTGCTCCAAGCATACCTGCATCATGAGAAAACGAGTACTGTGTCTTTGCCATGCAAACCGGCAAATTTCCGTATCCCCAATCCTGGATTTTCTTCAACTGCCGCATTGCGGCTGTTTCGATTTGAACGCTTGCTGCTCCGTACATGCGAGTCGCAATAGCGTTTACTTTGTCTTCAACAGAATCACTGGGTGAAACAAGTGGAAGGAATGGGCGGCCTGCAGCAACGTGATCGTGAATGGATTTGACAACTGCGTTAGCAAGTGCTTCTCCTCCTTCACCGCCTTTTGCGTGGACTTCCGTTCGACAAACTCGAGCAGCACCGCTTGAACGAGCCGCATTTTCAATTGCCTCGAGTTCTGCTTCAGTGTCGCTTGTGAATTGGTTGATTGAAACAACAACAGGAACTCCAAACCTAGCCATATTGCTGATATGACGGTCAAGATTTGATGTTGCTCCTGCTATGACGGCCTGAACATTCTCTGTTTCCAATTCCTCCTTTGATGGACGATATCCTCCTCGTTCTCCAAACGCCTTTCCATGCAACTTCATGGAGCGAACAGTGACGTTCATGACGACACAATCAGGTGCTTTACCAGATGTATTGGCCTTGATGTGCATGAATTTTTCAGCCCCCATATCACTGCCAAAGCCTGCCTCTGTAACGACATAGTCTGCACATGAAAGGGCAATACGATCTGCAACAATGGATGAATTCCCGTGAGCAATGTTTGCGAATGGACCGCCATGAATGAAAGCAGGATTGCCTTCCAACGTTTGAACAAGATTTGGAAGGAATGCATTTCGAAGCAGCAATGCCATTGCTCCAGCCGCTTCAATGTGCTCTGCCTTTATTGGATGTCCATCCATCGATTCGGCGATGACGATTTCTCCCAAACGCTTTCGTAAATCGGCGTAATCTTTGGCAAGAACAAGAATCGCCATGATTTCAGAGGCTGCAGTAATGTCGAATCGATCTTGTCGAACGTTTCCATTTGCAGGTCCTCCGAGCCCAATGACAACCTCTCGCAGTGAGCGGTCGTTCAAATCAACCACACGAGGCCAAAAGACTCGGTTTGCATCAATATTACACGCATTGCCGTGCTTGATGTGATTGTCGATGAGAGAAGACAGGAGATTGTGTGCAGAGGTTACTGCATGCAAATCGCCCGTAAAGTGGAGATTGATTTCTTCCATTGGAAGAACCTGGGATTGACCTCCACCGGCAGCTCCTCCCTTGATACCAAAGACAGGGCCCATTGAAGGCTCACGTATGACACAAGTTGCATTCTTTCCAATCTTACACAAGGCTTGTGTCAATCCAATTGTGGTTACTGTCTTTCCTTCCCCAAATGGTGTGGGATTAACCGATGTGACGAGAATAAGATTCCCTTTCGCTGTATCAAATCGTTGTTTCATCCCTTTCCAATTGAGTTTGGCCATGTATTGGCCATGTGGAATGAGCTCCCCAGAAGGAATGCCTAATTTCCATGCAATGGTCTCAATGGGTTCCAATTGGGCTGCACGGGCAATCTCCAAATCACTTGCCATGAACACCTGCATGTCCATTCGGCTATCAAATCAACCCCTGTATTCCGGGTTGACCCATCGTTTTACGATGAGTTTCAATCTGACGGATTCACTCTTCCTTCATTGAACCGAGGTAGTCTGGTAGATCAACACCAGCCATCTTGGCTACGTCGTGAACTGGAGGTAGGGAACGAATCAACGATGATACGAAGTTTGCAGTGCTTCCACCTTCTCCACCACTGCCTGAATCCCAAACAGTGATCTTGTCGATTTGGAGGTTGGCAATAGCCTCGGTTTGTCGAGCAACGATTTCCTCAATCTTCTCAACCATAAGGAGGGTTGCAGCGGCTTTGACATCGCCTCCGGCACTTGCAACGAGTTGCTTGTAACCGTTCGCCTTTGCCTCGAGGACAGCCTTGGTACCTTCAGCTTCAGCATTGTATCGGGCAAGAACAGCATCCGCCTCACCCTGAGCGATACGGCGTTGGCGCTCTGCTTCTGCTTCTGCAGCGATCTCAATCTGTGTCTTAGAAATCTCTTCTCGGACAATTTCTTCAGCACGTAGACGTTCCTGCTCAAGGTTGTATTGTGCCTTTTGGACTTCCATTTCTGCAGTACGTCGAGCAACTTCTGCACGGCGCATTGCTTCTGCTTCCTTTTCTTCAAGGTCCGCTTGGTAAGCGGCAATTTCAGCACGAGAGATGTTTTCTCCTTGGACACCAGTTGCTTCTTGTTGTTGGACGTAGACACGTCGGTCAACTTCTGCGGCTTTCTGTCCTTTTTGAGATTCAGCAACGTTTTGAGCAACTTGGACTTCACGGTCTCGATCTGCGTTTGCCTTACCAATTGCACCGTCACGCTCAGCGTTGGCAACGTCGACGAGCGCCTTGTTGACCGCACCAGCAGCAGCCTTCTTACCGATGCTGTTGATGTAGTTGGACTCGTCAGTGATATCGATGATATTGACGTTGATGAGGTAGAGACCCAACTTGTGAAGTTCAGCACCAACGTTGTCACGGATAAGTTCGAGGAACGCATCACGGTCTTGGTTGATCTGCTCGATGGTCAAACTTGCAACGGTCAAACGGAGTTGACCAAGGATGATTTCTTGAGCCATTCCTTCGATGTCGTTCTTCGTGAGGTGGAGTAGACGCTCTGCAGCGTTGTTCATGATGAGCGGGTTTGTGCTCACACCAACCGTGAACGTCGATGGTACGTTGATACGGATGTTTTGTAGTGACAGAGCGTTGTCGAGTGGAATTGAAATGGTCATTGGAATAAGTGAGATTTTCTTGTATTCCTGGATCAATGGCCATACCATAACAGCACCACCATGAATACATCTCGATGCTTTACCACCTCGAATTCGTCCATAGACGACGAGAATTTCGTCAGAAGCACAACGCTTGTATCGCGTTGCTACTAAAATAATTCCAAATGCTGCAATAGCCAATACTCCAAAAACGATGAAAACTGCCCAAAAGCCTGCGTCCGCCATGTTCCAAACCAGCGATATTCGTTATTAATCACTTTGCCTACGGCCCCTTTGGAATCCCAGTCACTCTTCAGAAGAACCGTCTTCAAGTGGGACGACAATCATGGTTGACCCAATAACATCGACGACTCGTATGAATTCACCAGATGGAATCAGCATTGTCTTGTCTTGTGCTCTTGCCAAGAGTGTCTTGAGCGTACCATCGACTGGTACCTGTATCTCTCCTGTTTCGTTAGGTTTGATGCGGGAGTAGACTTGACCACGTTGGCCTACAGCATCGTTGTAGTTGACAGTACCATCTGCTTGAAGTTGATTGATGCCGTACATCATTTTGCCCATGCCATACATGCCCGCTGCAGCACCAACGCCTCCTGCTAACACGGCAACAACGTCGCTTTCTGTTGCGGTTAAGCCGAACATTCCAGTTAGCCCAAACATCATGACAGCTACTGACAATCCTTGAACGCTCAAGATCTCGAACGCACCTCCGCCAGCGTCAATATCGAGGCCGATGGCATCGGTTACGCCACCGAGGACGTCACCGACCATCATGAGAAGCATCATGATGAAAAAGAGAATTCCACCAAGGACTGCGCAACTCACAAAGATGATTTCCATCAATGAGGGTGCTTCAATTCCGACAAACTCAGTAATCATTTCAAACAAGGTCATGAATATCATCAACCGCTCGTCATTAATTGTCTTTTCCTGCAATCTGTTGTAATTTGTGGCGTTCTATTGCGACAATGATTGACAACGAGAGGCCTGAAAGCAGTGCTGAAACGATATTTGGCATGCCTGCTGCCCACAACAACAACCACACCCACAAGGGGAGGAACAGCATCAGTGTGCGGCGAATGAAGGGCCAGAAGCCACCGAACAATTCTTCAGAGCCCTCATCGATGGCTCGTATCGTAGTCACCGTCCCAGGGTCGACTGGTATCATGTTGTTCGCCCAAGATTCATACGGCAGCGAGCAAGAAGATTAACGATACAACCCAGAGGCCGACGCCGAATCCGACACCTTTGCCTTGACCCTTGATGGCATCATCGTGAACTTCGCGACTCATCTTGAGTGGATTGAGCAAGAGTTCGCGCTGTTCTTGCCTGAAAATAATCAATGCGAGCATAAACGCAGCGGCTGCACCGCCTCCGAAGAGCGTTGTGATCCAACCTTCGACTTCGCCTACAAGTTTGATCGAAAGAAACACTTGTGTAATTGCAAACATCATCCAGAGAAAAGAACCACGTTCTGCTGCGGCCATGATAATCTGACGACGACCTTCTTTTTGAATACATGGCCTGCATTTGCGGATTTTTGAACCAAGATGCTCAAAGCAGATGTTCATGAACAATGACTCCAAAGTCCTACCATGTTCGGTCTGAGGTACGCTGTTGGTGGCGCTCCAATCGAACATACACTTTCGCCAATTTTGTTTGATCTCGTTCTTTCTCACCTCAAAACCAAAGGGCATTTTCGAAAGCTTGACCTTTCCTCTTTGACGATTCTCGAAACAAGCCACATCGATGAAGTACTTGGGTGGGCTTACATCGAACATGATAAGCATCAGCCGATTTGGAAGCCTGCAAATCAGAAGGTTCGAACCTTTCATTCACATCTCTTGAAGCATGCATCAGAAGTTCTTCACCACGAATCCGATGCAACCCTCGCAGCAAAAATTCAACCAAATTTCCGAGAGATTGTGAACGCTAATTTCCCTGATGGGTCCTCATCAAACGAAGTCTGGCTGAACCTTACCTCACCACTCAAACACCAAATCCAGAGTATGGTGTTCACCCCAATCGATGAGGCTCTCGAAATTCTTTCCGTGAATGCACTTCGATACGATGGGCAGGGATGGTATTGTGCGTCTACTGATGGCCAAGGAGTTGTTCATGTTGCTTCACAGTTTGGCGTTGAAGTATCCAATGGTGCAATTCTCGGGGTATATGGGGGCGGTGGAGCCGCTCGTTCGATTGCTTCAGCCTGGCTCAATCACGGTGGCAAGGTTGGTTCACTTGGAGGAAAGCGACAACTTCCTGCGACACTGATGAATTTGAAGACGAACGTCGATACGGTGTTTGACTTAATCATCGATACTGAAGGTGTGCTGAACCAAAACCTCAACGCATTCTATGTCCTTAAACCGGTCTATTCTCCAATGAGCGGGTCTTACGACGAGCGAATAGAATTGCTCTCAACCAGCAATAATGTGATCGATGGCCGTTGGATGCTTGCCGCACAACATCTTGAGAGTTGGCGCAGTTTGTGGACACCTCACCTTTCAAATGACCTCCCCTCGCTTGAACAGTTGATGACATGGTTGGTTGCTGTCGAATGCAAACTTGAACAAAGTTGATGCAATCAAATGCAACAATCAAATGTTCCTACATGAGCCGAACACCATGAGAGAGCGAGCAGTTGCACTCATTTGTTTGCTGCTCCTATCGACGCTTTCCACTTCTGCAGCAGTACCTGAAGAGGATCAGAATTTCCAACCGGCTCACACAGGTGTCGATTTTCCAGTAGGTTTTGTCGACTTTGCCCAGCAAGGAGGAGCCTTTGAAGAAGAACATCGTTTGGTTTATCCTGCTTTGAACAGCGGTGAAGGCCAAGAAATGGCAGGGAATGGTCCCTTCCCATGGGTGTTGCTTCTCATCGATGAGAACGAATCACCTGACAATTACATGCTCATATCGACTCGAATTGCTCAACGTGGGACCATGGTTTACATTCATACTGAGATCAACGGCGAAACAAACCCCACTTGGCAAAGTCTGATTGACGCCATACTCGATGTTCAAACTTGGATGAATCAAGCAAATCAAACAAATGATGTTGTCCTTGGAATGTATGGTTCTGTCGATGAGCAACATTGGGGCCTCATCGGTCACGGATATGGTGCAGTTTCGGCCACGAACGTCTACATCAATTGGGACAATCTGGTTGGTGGCAACACTCTCCAACCTCCGCGCGCTCTTGTAGGGCTGGCTATGCAAGTTGAATCAGTTCAAGATCCGATGATTACAAGTGGGGCTATGCCAAACGTAGCACTCTACATTACAGGTAGTGCAGATGAAATTGCTCCTGCAACTGAAAACGTTATCCCTGTCTTAGAAAATATCGATGGTTTAGCATGGCAAATTCTCCATTCACTCGGAGCCAATCACTATCAATATCAAGACACATCTTCGTTCTTGGAAGACTTCAATGACGGAGATGCATCGTTAACACAAGAAGAACAAATTGATCATGCTATGGAGCATATTCTGCCTTATTTTGATCTCACGCTTCGTGGTGACCACTCAAAGTTCCGAGAGGCCTTCAATCGAGAGAATAATCTCTACTCCTCCTCGGATTCAAACGGCTATGTGGATGAGTTGTTGGACGATGCAAAACTGATTCGAATCTCAAACGTGACCAGTCTCAATGGGACGGTCTTCGGCCCCCAAGACGATGCAAAATTTGAGGCTCTTTGGTCGATGAGAAACGGTGATATCTTTGCTGATTTACCTCAATCATGGACCGTTGAAGGCCATTGCTTATTGGACAATTTAACGACGTATCAAGCAACAATTTCGAACGAAAACGTATCCTGCAATGTCCCTATGCAGGGGATTGCTCCAGGCTCACATGAACTGAGATTGGTGGTTTCCGTTGAAGGAGGAACTGGATTTGCAAGTTTTGAGTTTAATCGCACCAACGATCCAATCGAATTCGAACAACCGTTGCCTGAACTCCTCGTCCCTCAACGCGGTGCAACGGTTCTGAACGCATCAGACATTGCAAGTGATCCGGATGGTCAACCCATTCGCATCCTGAATGCAACACTCCTTGATAATGAAACTCATTTCACGTTAGTCATCAGTCCAGATGCTTCATCGATCACGCTGTATCATTCAGTCGATGAAGAATGGGAGGGTTCGACCAGGATCTACCTTGACATCGAAGCAGAGGGAGACATCCTTGATCAAGCAAGCATAACACTCAACGGTAGCATCATTCCAGTAAATGACCAGATTCTTCAACTTTCAACGATCAACCAACAAACACTCACAGAAGACGGCCAAAGCTTGTACCTCAATTACAGCACTTACTTCACAGACCCTGAGCAACAGCCTCTAACGGTCCTCATCAACGGAGAGAGTCAAGGTGAAGGCAACATTGTTTCTTGGAGCGTTTCGGGCGATTTACCCTTGATTGCATTTACTCCACTTCCAGATGCAAACGGTGCTGAAGTGCTCCAACTTTCGATTTCAGATGGATTCAATCCCCCTCTCTTCACGGACGTACCTCTTCGTGTTGAGGCGGTTGATGACGACTTTGTTGTGGATGAATCTGCTTGGACAATCGCGATGGATGAAGAAGAAACATTGCTCGTTGACCTTTCGACATTCGCTTCTGACGTTGATGGCGACGCACTCACTTGGACTGCAGAGGCGAACGGTGAATCCAAACTCGTCGTAGCACTTTCTGGTCAAGAATTGCTTATCTCCGCTCGCCTCGATGAATGGGGTGTTGATTCTGGTTGGTGGTTGAATGTATCAGATGGCACTAGAACGTTCTCGAAAGAGCTCAATGTGACCATTAATCCTCAACCTGATCGCCCGACATTATCGAATGCTTCCGCTACTCCACTGGATGATTCGACACTGCTCGTAGCATGGGAATGGTCCGATGCGGACGGGGATGAAATGGACGTACAACTCCGAATCAATGGTGTGGACTCGAACGGTCAAAGGACGTGTGATGAATTTGGGGCGTGCTCAGAAAACGTCGATTTCGACCCCCAACCTGGTACGCTTCTCAACATCGACATCATTGCGCGTGATCCTGCATTTGCCGATGTTGTCCTCCGATTGAATTCTGTTATCATCGATGATGGTTCATCAGCGAGTACGGATGATGAAGAAGATGTAGAGGCTGGTTCAGGGGGTTCTCTTGTTGCCGCAGTCATTATTGTACCACTCCTAGCAGTCATCGGTTGGCTTCTGTTCCAATTCAGAAAGCCCCCTCAAGAACCTGTTCAAGATATCTCTTCTGGTGGGTTGTTGGCTCGAGCAGAGGCGAAAGTAAATCAATCATAGCGGAATGTTGCCGTGTTTCTTTGGTGGGCTCCATTCACGCTTTGAACGCAGAATTGCAAGGGCTCTGCACAATCGGAGACGACTTTCAGTTGGTTCGATAACGTCGTCGAGCCAGCCGTTTCTGGCTGCGACATATGGGTCGCCAAATTTGGCTTTGTATTCTGCAACAAGTCGCTGACGCACCTCTTCCTTCTGGTCATCTTCAACAGCATTGATCTCGCGGCGATGGATAATGTTGACAGCACCTTCTGCTCCCATGACGGCAAGTTCGGCGGTTGGCCATGCTACATTGTAATCGCTCTGCAAGTGCTTGCACGACATTGCTAAGTATGCGCCGCCGTATGCTTTACGAGTAACAAGAGTGAGTTTTGGAACGGTTGCCTCAGCATAAGCAAACAACAACTTCGCTCCATGGCGAATGATGCCGCCCCATTCCTGAACGACTCCAGGAAGGAATCCAGGGACGTCCTCAAATGTAACAAGAGGGATGTTGAAGGCATCACAAAGCCGGATGAATCGTGCTGCTTTGATTGAAGCATCAATGTCCAAACAGCCGGCGAGAACATTGGGTTGGTTACCAACGATGCCGATGCTTCGGCCATCGAGACGAGCAAATCCGATGATGATATTCTCTGCATAATTCGGAAACAGTTCAAGGAATTCACCATCATCAACAACTTCCTCGACAACGCCTACCATGTTGTATGGCCGATTGGGATTGTCTGGGACGAGCGTTTCAAGTTCATCGTTGCTACGATCGATTGGGTCTTCGGTCGGAACGTGCGGCGGCTCTGCATCGTTGTGATCTGGAAGGTACGAGAGAATCTCTTGGACGAGGAAAAATGCATCATCCTCATCGTCTGCAACCAAGCAGGCAATGCCTGAACGTGAAGCATGGAGGTTCGCCCCTCCAAGGCCAGCAGCATCGACTTCACCACGCTGAACTTCAGGTGTTTCCAAAGGAGAAGAGAGGAAGAGTTGGCCGTGTTCCTCTCCTAAGATTGTGAAATCAGAGAGGCTCGCCGCCAGAGCTGAAACCCCTACAACAGGACCCAAGACGAGACTAATCACAGGGATACGTCCGCTGCATTGTACCAAACGATCGAGCAATTCGCCAGTGCCTGCCAAGGCATCGATACCATCGTGTGCACGCTGGCCTCCTCCGTCCCAAACACACACCAGTGGTGTCTTTGAGCGCTCAGCCATTTCGACAAGTTTAGCAATTTTCTTTGCGTGCATTTCGCCCATTGATCCACCGTGTACGCTGAAATCTTGTGCAAAGCAGTAAACACGACGGCCCTCGATGGTGCCATGACCTGTGACAACTCCGTCGCCGAGGGTTTGATGGAGAAACATGTTGTGATCTTTCGTACGATGTGTCACAAAGGTATCAATTTCAACAAAAGAATCTGGGTCCAAAAGCAGATCGATTCGATCCCGTGCAGTACCTCGGCCTGTGGCTCGAATGGCCTCCAATGCCTTTCGCCCACCGCCTGCTCGTGCACGTTCTCGACGCGACTTGAGTTCGGATGTTGGGTCCCCAATCGGGCTTGCCATAAATTGTCCAGAACCGATAAGGTTCTTCATCGAATCGCTTAGTTTAGAATGGTTTGTTGCTGTTCTCCAAGCAAATTATCAGCCATTGTTGAACCGACATCCATGTTGTTTGAGAGTGCAAAATGCAGTTTCACAATTGCTGCTTCAGGTGATGACGTCAAACCATGTCCAAGCAGTCCAATCTCCTGCTGAATTCGTCCTTTGGAATACACGTTCATGTTGACTGGGCCGTGAATGCATTGGTTGACAACCAACGCTGGAATCTTCAAGTTCCCAAGTGCATCTCGAAGTTCGATGTTTTGTGGAGCATCATTGTTTGGGTTTTCAATGGGCAAGTGTCCAAGGCCTGTGCCATGGATGACCAGTGCGTCAACATTTGAGGCAACAGCATCTTGGATTTCTTGAGTTGAGAGCCATGGGCCTGCGACCATTTGACGAATGACTACATTCTCATCGTACCGGGCGGCACTCGAAGTTATTTCACGGGGTTGAGTGATTGAGCATGCTTCTTTGTAGTGATGTTCAAGTTGTAGCTCAACATTTGTGTTCTCGATATGAATGGTCGCCAACGGCATTGTGTTGACTGGACGAAACGCATCACGTCGACTCGAGTGGAGTTTTCGAACACCGGTTGCTGCATGGATTGAACAAGCTCCGTCATCGCTTGTTTTGTGCATTGAAACAACAACAGCATCACTCAGTTCACCAGTTGGTTGTGGTCCTTCCGCAGCCCACTTTACAGCAGATATAAGGTTCTGAGCGGCATCCGAAGAGGCCCGATCACTGGAACGTTGTGATCCCACAAAGGCAACACGCCCAGGCGGATTGCCTCCGTTGCCACACCATGCAAATGCAACGGCTGAAGCAGTAATGTGCAGGGTATCGGTACCGTGTGTGACAACAACACCCTCGCACCCATCTGCAAACGCTCGTTCGGTAGCATCGATAATTTGGTTCCAATGATTTGGGCGGATGTCTTCACTAAACATGTTTCCAATTTTGTGGACGTCGAGGTTTGCAATACTGAGAATTTCAGGAACATGTTCTACCAATTCAGATGGTTCGAATTGTGCGGTTACAGCACCGGTCGAGTAGTCTACTTTGGAAGCAATCGTCCCACCTGTATGGATGATTCGAACGGTTGGTAAATCTGGATTTATGGATTGTTCAGTTGTGAGTGAAACATCCGATTCTATCGGTTGTTCGGAGGAGAGTATCTCCACCGAAGAGAGGGGATGGCTAATGTTGTAGCCGTTTGCAAGTTTGATCGTAACGTGTTCATGAACTGCAGGTGGTAACACCACGCCCTCTATTTCAGTCTCACCATCATGCGTTGTGAGTTTGATGCGGACTCGAGAACCGACATCAGGAGCGTGTGCCATGTTGGTTGGAAAGGTTTCTAGCCCTTCAACAATGCGCTATCGTCTCTCAATATTCTTGAATCACTCTACTGGGAAAGATCTTTGATTTTCTCAACCAAATTCATGCGTCGAAGACGCCAGATGCCAATAGGTGTCATGGCGACAGCAATGATGATGACGCCGGCCATGAGTTGGTAAGCAACACTTGGTACGATGACGATGGCCACGAAAAATTGCCACGACGAGAAGGAAGCAGCAAGACCGACGGCTCCGCCATAGGCGAAAGCAACACCAACAAGGCCACCGATAATGCCGATGAGAAGACTTTCGAACAGAAGCATAAATCCTAAACTGCGGGTTGATGCACCAAGAACACGAAGTGTTGCAAGTTCGAAATCACGTTCGGCCACATTCATGATCATCGTATTGAACATGACCGCAATCGTGAACATCAAACCAAGATACATCATCGCCTGGAAGATTTGTGTTTGTTGTTCAATGAGGCTGTTCATGCCGTTAATGAGCGCTTGACGTTCAACCACTCCCATGGAAATCTCGGCAAGGGAGGTGTCCACATCCACACCCTCCGGCAATTCGAGATAAATTGAGGTGGCATTGACACCCAACACCTCGCCGAGGTCTGCCCTCAGGAAGTACATGGTACGTGCCAATTCGCCTCGAGTTACACCAACCACGTTGACTTCGTGTTCTGCACCATTCACCAAAATGACATGGCTTTCTCCAACGCTCCATTCAAGAAACGTCATTGCACCTTCATCAACCATCACCTCGCTGATGCCACTACTTGGTACAGGTTGCTCGCCTTCGATAACGTTGACATTTCTCATTCCGCTTTCAAATGAATCAAAGCCAACCAAGGTGAATGAGCGTTCCAATCCTTCAGCATCTTCGACGGTTCCGAGCGGCATTTCAATCAACAGTTCATAGGCAGCTCCACGTTCTTCAGCCCACGAGATGACTTCAGTTTCACCGTCTTCGGTAACGTAGACCTGAGCGTCCCAAGTTTGCTGGTCCTCCAGACCACCAACAATGGTCTCTTCCAAACCTGCCGACATCATCTGAACCGATCCAAAAAGCATCAACGAGATGCCGACAGCCAGGAAAGTCATCATCAAACGAATCGGTTTGCGAACACTTGAACGAATGGACAGCCCCAGTGTAGTTGGCATCCATGACGTTAGTCGACGCAGCAGGTTTGAACCGACCCGCATCTGGTTTTGCCCGCTCAGGACTTCGAGAGGATCAAGGCGACTTGACTTCCATGCGGGAAAGGCACCAGATATGAACACGACCAACATGGTAGGTACGATGATGCTCGAGTACAACGAAAACGGCACTTCACGGTCAGTGATCGGAAGACCTACAATGCCCTCGTAGAAATCGAGCATTCCATTTACACCCCATGGCCCGACCAAGGCGCCAAGTCCGCATCCAACCACACCAATAACAAGCGGTGCAATGAGATATCCTGTCATCAACGAGGTTCGATTGACTCCAAGGGTTCGAAGAACAGCGATTTCCTTGGCTTGGCTTTGGACTAGGCGCTGGAGACTGAGAACGATGGTGATGGAAGCAATCGCTGCGATCATCACTGTGAATGGGACGCTTGATCGCTTTGCACTTTCAAGGTCTTGGCGCATAATCTCAACCGGCTCGTTTTGACCTCTATCTCTCACACGACCGTCCATTTCTGCGTCCTCTAAGGCGTCTGAAACAAGGGCTTTCACCTCATCAATTTCCTTGCCTTCATAGGATTCCGTATCGGGGAGGTCAAAGGAAGGTGTACCTTCAACATCCAAAAGAATCGTGTTGCTGTTGCCTAAGGACGAGTTGGTCAAACGGGCCATGCCACTGTCGGAGACATAGCCAACGACGTATTGACCGGCTTCAGGTGGGAAGAGCGAACCTTCAGGAGCCATGAACACGTGAAGGGGATGATAGCCAATGCCTACGATGGAAAACTCTGCTGATGCACTGCCAGCAGCGATAACAACGGTTTCACCGAGGGTCAAATCCAATGCCTCAACGACGTGGGCGTCAATCACTATTTCGTCAGCACTAGATGCTACTCGGCCCTCACTGTGCGCATCTGGCATCCACACTCTGTCAGCGTTTGCATCATCAGGGATGCCGTGCCAAAGAGAGTTGATGATGTGGGTTCCAGTTTCGTTGGTGTGGAACATCGTGCCTTGTACAATGCTTCGTCCTTCACAGGAATCAAGGGAAGGAATGTCCGATGACCACGATGATTCAAGGGCGTTGCAAAAGGTATCGACTTCGTCTGATGACCAAGAAGCGCTGCGGTTATCAATCCAAAGATCTGCAAGGTTTGCACCGTTCTCATCATCGGCTTGTAATGTATCGTACATGCCTTCGACATTGTGCGAATAACCGCCAAAGGTAATGCCTGCAAACACGCCAACTGAGACCATCAAGACCACGGCAAGGAGGCGAAGTTTCGTTCGCCAAAGGCTCCGTGCCAAACGTTTGTTGAGAAGAGATGACATTGGTTCCACCTCAAGCTTCTTCATCGTTCCCAATCTGCTCATCAGAAATGATTTTCCCACTGTCAATGCGAATGACACGGGTAGCGTACTTTACGAGCCCTTCGTCGTGGGTAACAAAGACTGAGGTAATGTTTTCTTGCTTACAGGCACTGACCAAAGCTTCCATTACTTTGTTGGATGTTTCCGTATCGAGGTTGCCCGTCAATTCATCGCCCAAAAGCAACGTTGGGCGCTTAGCAATACTTCGAGCGATGGCGACGCGTTGTTGTTGGCCTCCACTGATTTCTCCTGGAAACCGATTGACTTCAGCCTCGAGTCCAACAAGTCCAAGTAATTCTTTGGCCCGAGAGGGGTCTTTCTTTCCTGCTAATTCTTGGATCAAGAGGATGTTTTCGAGGACTGTCAAATCTTGAAGCAGGTTAAAAAATTGGAAAACATAGCCGATGTTATCTCTCCGAAACGAGGTCATTCGTTCTGAATGATTTCGAGGCACTTCTTCTCCAAGAAAGGAATAGGATCCTCCTGTGGGGCTATCGAGAGCAGAAAGACAGTTGAGCAGGGTTGTTTTTCCTGAACCTGATGGCCCAAGCAAGATGACGCGTTCTCCTTCATGAATTTCAAAACTTACACCATCAAGAGCTTTCACAACACCCGCTGGAGTCTCATAATGGCGTTTGAGGTCATCCATACTCAGCAATGGTTTCGTCATCGCACTCAGTTAACCCTGGTCGGATTCGCCAATTAAACATACGCAAGATGCTCGAGATTGATGGTGCCGGGAGCGGGGCTCGAACCCGCGACCTTCGGATGTCTCAGACACCACAAGGGGGTTTGCACGTCATACGATCGCCTTGAAGGCTGCCCTATGAGTCCGACGCGCTACCAACTACGCCACCCCGGCCTGCCCTCGCCTGCGAAAACCCC
>Ga0181568_10000744_pt1 | contig 29513 bp, 31 predicted proteins | sample 101ome_20_FD_133758 | JGI IMG/M metagenome (GOLD analysis project Ga0181568, IMG submission 133758) | Coastal salt marsh microbial communities from the Groves Creek Marsh, Skidaway Island, Georgia - 101404AT metaG (megahit assembly) | ecosystem: Environmental > Aquatic > Marine > Intertidal...
CGGATGGGATATTGTTGCGAAATCCGTAAGGGTTGGAATTCCTGCAATAGCCTCTCTAGGTGCATTTTCATCCGCTGCAGTACAATTAGCAAGAGAGCACAACATCACTCTGTACGGATTTGTTAGCAATAAAGGGGCATGGAAAGTAGGTTATTGACTGCATTTTTCTCCAAGCATTGATGAAGCGGATGGATTTCCCCAAACCATGAACGAGAGGGTGGATGGATCTACGCCGCCCGATCAAAACAGATTGCGACTATCCAAAGTGAAGACTACAGCAGCTGGAATACCTGCTGCAGTCTCTTCCATGAATCATGGATTACGAAAAATGGGTCTTGCCAAAACAGTACGTACGCTGTTGATGGTTAACCAAAAAGAAGGATTTGATTGCCCCGGATGTGCATGGCCCGATCCCGAACACCGAACCTCATTCGAATTTTGTGAAAATGGGGCTAAAGCAGTAGCAGATGAAGCGATGAAAGCGAGAGTTGATGCTGATTTTTTCAGCAGATATTCTGTTCAGGATTTACAGCAACAATCAGATTATTGGCTCAATAAACAAGGTAGAATTGCACAACCGATGATCCTTGAGGAGGGGGCTACGCATTATACAGCAATAGATTGGGATGATGCCTTACAACTCATCGCATCCTCCATCATTTCAATGGACTCGCCCAAGAAAGGGGTTTACTATACATCGGGTAGAACGTCAAATGAGGCTGCTTTCCTCTATCAAGCGCTCGTACGCGCTTTGGGGACCAACAATCTGCCAGATTGTTCGAACATGTGTCACGAATCGAGCGGCAAAGCATTGACTCAGACCATTGGAATAGGGAAAGGTACGGTCCATCTCGATGATTTCAATCACTCTGATTTGATTCTTGTTATTGGTCAAAACCCTGGCACAAACCACCCGCGAATGTTGACAGCATTGCGTGATGCAAAGAAAAGAGGTGCAAAAATCATCAGCATCAACCCTTTACCAGAAACTGGTTTGCAGCGATTCAAACATCCGCAAGATTACATGAGTGGAGATTTCCAAACCACACAATTAGCGGACCTACATGTTCCAGTCCGAATTGGAGGCGATGCCGCTTTGCTCAAGGGTGTGATGAAGGAATTACTTTCAAGCGATACACTTGATGTGGAATTTATTGAATCAAAAACACAACATTTCGACGCCTTCCAACAATCATTGTCCGATTTTTCATGGGAACAAATCGTTCAAGATTCTGGAATTGATCGCCAAACCATTCAAACAATCGCAGGGATGTGTGCAATTTCCAATGCTACGATTGCATGTTGGGCAATGGGATTAACCCAACACAGAAATGGAGTCGCAGTCATCCAGGAAGTTGTTAATCTCCTCCTAATGGGAGGACATATTGGACGAAAAGGTGCAGGCGTCTGTCCAGTTCGTGGTCATTCAAATGTGCAAGGTGATCGAACTGTTGGCATATGGGAGGCGCCGAGTGATGCCTTCTTGTCGAAAATGGAAGAAGGTTTGAAGTTCAACATCCCGAGAGAACATGGGTATGATGTAGTCCATTCCATTCATGCAATGGAACGAGGCGAAGTAGATGTCTTTGTTTGCATGGGAGGAAACTTTCTATCAGCCACGCCCGATACGCGTCGGACAGCTATCGGCCTCCAAAATGTGGATTTGACAGTTCAAATCTCTACAAAACTCAACAGAAGTCATTTGATTACTGGCAAAAAGGCGCTCATCTTACCGGTACTTGGTCGGACCGAAGTAGATCTGCAGTCATCTGGTGAACAGTTTGTTACTGTTGAAAATTCCATGGGCGTTGTTCACCGTTCAAAGGGAACCATGAAGCCTGTTTCCAACAATTTGATGAGCGAACCATCGCTTGTTGCCAAACTGGGATTACTCCTTTGCCCCGATACATTACCCTGGGAATCGTTGATGGAGGACTACGATACCATCCGAGACTTGATGGCATCCTCATTAAATGGATTTGAAGACTACAATGTGCGCGTTCGTGAAATAAACGGATTCCTTCTTCCAAATCCACCTAGAGATGCATGCGAATTCAATACAGTTACTGGAAAAGCCTCCTTTACAGTTCATAATTTACCTAATGTTTCATTGCCGGATGATCGCTTTGTTTTGATGACCATTCGAAGTCATGATCAATACAATACAACAATCTATGGTTTGCACGATCGATATAGAGGCGTTCATGGAAATCGACGCGTCTTATTCATGAATGCGCTCGACATGTCTGAATATGGATTGAAAACAAAAGATGTTGTTGATTTGACGAGTCATTTTGATGGCAAGGAACGTCATTCCAAACAATGGATAGTGGTTCCATATCAAATTCCAAGAAGAAATCTTGCAGCATATTTTCCTGAAGCAAATGAACTTGTTCCGCTTGAATCAACAGCAGATATCTCAAACACACCTACTTCAAAATGGATCGAAGTATCTCTCTCCACCTCAGTAGATGAAGAGGAATAAGTGTCGTCATGGGAGAAAATGGCTACGTTCGTCTTGTTCGTGAGAACAAAACTTACAGGAAATTCTGGTTGGCTGCATTCATCTCTATGTTTGGAGAATGGTTCAATACAATCGCACTTTTTCTGATCATTTTAGAATATACGGACTCAGAATTACTCCTCGGATTACTCATGGCAGTCCGGATGGGTTGCTTTGCACTTATGCAACCATTTTTTGGATTGCTTGCAGATCGGGTCAATCGTAAACAACTGATGATCGTAACGAATGTTTTGCAGATTTTTCTCGCATTGGCTTTCATTGCCGTAGATGGTCCAGAGGACATGTGGTGGATGTTCCTTTGTTCGGGAATTATGATGGCGCTTCATGGTCTCTACGTCACTGCTGAACGTGCAGCACTGCCAAACATCGTCAAGAAAGAGGATCTAACCACAGCGAATGCATTGGACAGTGCAACATGGTCCACGGCACTTTGCCTAGGCGCATTCGCAGGCGGACTTGTAGTGTCGGAGTACGGAGTTAATGTAGCATTCATTATTGATTCTTTGACCTTCCTTGTCGGAACACTCCTTCTGCTACCGCTCACGGTCCCACAAACGTACGACAAAGCATCTTCAGGCTCATTGATTTCTTCGGCCCTCAAGGACATCTGGATTGGGCAGAAACGTATTCAGTCCGATCCACGTTTGTTCCGTATTATTTTCGCTAAAACATCGTGGAATATTGCGGGAGGTGGTTTGGCAGGAGTGTTCCTCGTCCTCGCTGGCAATGATATTGAGTTTGTAGGAGCTGCCCTAGGGTTTGGTATTTTCTTCTTTGCCCGTGGTGTAGGGACAGGAATAGGTCCAATCTTAGCACGTAGGTTTTTCAAAAACTCAGAAAAGTGGCCCAGACTCATTGGTCTGTTGATAGTGGTTAGTGGCATGTTCTATTTGTTGGTTGGATTCAGTCTCCAAGGACCATTGATTCTAACGCTCCTGTTGGTCACATTAGCACATACTGCGAGTGGAGGGAATTGGGTACTTTCAACAGTTCTTACCCAACAATGGGTCGAGGATGAGATGCGTGGTCGAGTCTTTTCTACGGATATGTTACTCTTGTCCATAGGACAAGTCGTATCAACAATTTCCGCCGGTTTCCTTGTCGAAGAAGGATATGTTAATCTTCAGCAAGGCATCTTATCCTATGCTTGTTTGATGATTCTAAGCGGTTGTATCTTTACCATATGGAATCCTAAGAACACAACTCATGCTGACAAATTGGTGGAGTGAAATACCGTCGCTCATCCGAATTACGATCGATGGTGTCCAACTGGAGGGTCGATGAATCTCCTTCCAAGATGGTAACAATGGATGATGTGCTTGCAGGTAAATAGTCCTCACCAGTTGATGCGAGTGAAAGTCGAATCGTGTGACCCTCCTCTATCATGGCATCCAATGGCATAAACTCCATTTTTGCGTTAATGGTTTCAATGAGAGGAACCCATGACTGGATATCATCTCCACCTGCATGATATCGAAGGTCCATAATGGCGTGACCGACATGTATGCAAGAACCCTCAAAGCAATCTTCGAGAAGTGCATAGATTTGTCCACCGACTGTTGCTGTTGTAACATCGACATGTAATCTCGGTGTGCCTACGACTCGAAGTGTTTCTGTGAGTGGCTCAGTCTCCCACACTGGTCCAGATGATGCATCGGGGAGAATGGTCATTGACCCTCCAATACTCGATAATTCACCACCCAAACTTGCAACCCATTCGATTGTATCAGCAGGTGGGTATCTCGATTCGATTCTCCAGTCGCCATAATTATCCTGAACCTCGATCCACTGACCTGGTTGTGGACCGCGCTCCTGTAGATAATATTCGAACCACTCGAGCAAATCTTGCATCCAGTCGAATCGAATCATTTCCGGAAAAGCCTCACCGCCTCTTCCACCCAAATCACTACGTTCAAACAACTGTTCTGGACGATCTGGATAATCGTGATCCCATTGCCCAAACAATCCTTTTGCTTCAATACCGGCATCAATCAATGCATTCATTGTTGGGACGGCCATATGTGGGTCAACGTTCCAATCATGCATGCCCTGAATTAAATAGACTGAGCCTTGATAATTCTCGAGAACTCTGTCAAGGAAGTATCGTTCAGCCCAATAATCTCCAAAAACTTCTGAACCGAGTAAATATGCTGACGTGCCGGTTCCAGGACCGATGAGGTAATCGGGGCATATGTTCTGATAGTCTTCTTCATCTCCATCAATGCCATAGGACCCATAAACGCCATTGTGCATGATTGGTGCCCGAGCTTCTGCACTTCCGTTCCGCCACATAAGTTCCTTAACTCCAATCAATCCTGATATGGGTACGATTGTTTTGAGGTAATCGTGTTCATCTCCAAACATGGCTGCTTGCCAAGGTGTTGACCCATCGTACGACTTACCAATCAACCCGATGTTTCCATTACTCCAATTTTGTTCAGCGAGCCAACGAACAGCGGCATCATTGCCCAATTGTTCAGCAGTACCCATTAGATCCATGCAATGGTTCGACCGTCCGGTACCTGATACTGAAATTTGTGCAAAAGCATAGCCATGCGGGAGTATTTGATCGATAATCATTGTACCAAGCCATGAGCCCGGAACCTCAATCGTAGGGGTTTGTACGGATGGTTCTTGGAAATAGGGCCCGATTTCAGCAATGACCGGTACTTTCACACCTTCCTCAACATTTGGCCTCCATACTGCAAGGCTGATCAATCCATTCGGAGCAGCCCCGCCTTCTTCAAGGGGCAATTCGTATTCGACGAAGTGGTGAGTGGAGTTCCACTCATTCGCAGTTTCAAGGATTTCATACGTCCCTGTATCGAGAACATAGCCATGGGCATCGTCTGTCTTGTAGTCCATCAAATAACGTTCCCAAACAGGTACGTTTTGACCGTTCGAATCATTTTGTTGATCTACAATTGATGAAACAGAATTGCCAAATGTTGCTGAAAGGAAGAGAAACACGATACAAACTGCTATTGTGGCTCCAAGAACTGCGTTAAAGGATTTTGACATGTCCTTTTCGACATCCAATAAGATGGCGTCGACGTCCATTTCCTTCGTCATGGTTGACTCATACAATGCCTCTTCTTCAATCCGTCGCAATGCTGACCAATGAATAATCCTCAAGTCCTTCGGTCTTCTGGGATGTTTAGAGGGGGTCTTGGAAGTCTATGGAAATGTATCGCGGAATTCCAGAAGAACTGCCTCCACATCCTGGACTTGACGCCAAAATCGATCATGCTCCAATTCGAAAACAGACGCTTTCGTCGTCTGAAGAACGATTAGCATTACAGAACGCTTTACGATATTTTGATTCAAAACACCACTCGGTTTTAGCAAAGGAATTTCTCAATGAGTTGAGGACATATGGTAGAATCTACATGCATCGGTTTCGGCCTGTAAACAACATTCAGGCACGACCGATTCAAGATTATCCTGCGCATTCCATTCAAGCGGCCGGAATTATGCTAATGATTGACAACAACCTAGATCCACGAGTCGCGCAATTCCCTAATGAACTCATTACTTACGGTGGAAATGGAGCGGTGTTTCAAAATTGGGCGCAATATCATTTGGTGATGAGATACTTATCGAACATGTCCGATGAGCAAACACTGGTCATGTATTCAGGCCACCCGCTAGGCCTTTTCCCCTCACACAAGGACGCTCCTCGCGTTGTTGTTACAAATGGAATGATGATTCCAAATTATTCATCTACAGATGATTACGAACGTCTGAATGCAATAGGAGTTACTCAATATGGTCAAATGACTGCAGGATCCTACATGTACATTGGACCTCAAGGAATTGTCCATGGAACAACGATTACGCTCATGAATGCTGCGAGAATGAAATTTGGCGTATCTTCAGATAGTGATTTGGGTGGACTACGCTTTGTAACATCTGGTTTGGGCGGAATGTCTGGTGCGCAAGCAAAGGCTGCAGTCATAGCAGGAGCAGCTTGCATTGTTGCCGAATCCAATCCAATAGCGGCCGAAAAACGTTACAAGCAGGGATGGGTTGAACATCTATCCTATGATGTTGATCAAGCAATTGACCACATGCTTGAAGCATCTGAACAAAAAATTGGCACTTCCATTGGATTTGTTGGAAACATTGTCGACTTGTGGGAGAGAATCGTAGAACGCGATGTATCCGTACACCTTGGCAGTGATCAAACATCATTGCATAATCCATTCCAGGGTGGCTACTTTCCGGCAGGAATTCCCTTCGATGAAGCTCAAAATTTGATGCATGAGCAACCTGAATTGTTCAAGCATAAAGTACAAGATTCTCTTCGAAGACACGTTTCCGCTGTTAACAAACTCGTCGAAGCAGGTATGTTCTTCTGGGATTATGGCAACGCATTTCTCCTAGAGTCTGGCCGGGCAGGAGCAGAAATATTCAATCAAGATGGCACCTACAGGTATCCTTCGTATGTAGAGGACATTATGGGCCCACTCTGTTTTGACAGAGGTTTTGGGCCATTCCGCTGGGTGTGTGCGACAGGGCTTGATTCCGATCTTTTGGAAACAGATCGAATTGCAGAAGAAGTTCTTTTGTCGATGCTTAAAGAAGAAACTGATTCAGATATCCGTCAACAGATTCAAGACAATTTACGTTGGATACGAGATGCTGACGGTCATCAACTCGTTGTTGGTTCCAAGGCACGTATTTTGTACGCTGATGAACAAGGAAGAACCAGAATTGCCTCCGCTATGAACCAAGCTATCGCAGATGGTCGTATTTCTGGCCCAGTGATACTTGGTCGTGATCATCACGATGTCAGTGGAACTGATTCACCATATCGTGAAACTGCAAATATACGTGATGGCTCAAAATGGACGGCGGATATGTCCGTTCAAAATTTTGTTGGAGATGCTATGCGTGGAGCCACATGGGTCAGCCTGCATAATGGTGGAGGCGTGGGTTGGGGGGAAGTTTCCAACGGTGGATTTGGAATGTTAATCGACGGTACTGCTGACTCTCAAAGGCGTTTGGAATCGATGTTGCACTGGGACGTAACAAATGGAGTTGCTCGACGTGCATGGGCGCGAAATTCTGGAGCAATCGCCTCCATCCAACGTGCGATGGATCTCAATCCTATGTTGGATGTGACAGTTCCAGAGATTGTTGATGATTCTGTACTTGACGAAGTTTTTGGAGTTGATTCCGTTGAATAAACGCATTGTGACATTGGATGGAACCACTCTAAACACCCTTGATGTATACGATGTCGCCCATCAGAATGCAACAGTAGAAATCTCAGAAAATGCGATGCAACGCGTCAATGTAGCGCGTGCGGTTGTCGACAGAATTGTTGAAGGAAACGAAACGGTTTACGGTATCAATACCGGTTTTGGATCCCTTGTTCATACTCAAGTGAGCGCACATGAAGTCGAACAATTGCAATTGAATTTGATTCGTTCACATGCCACCGGTTTAGGGCCTAATCTCTCCCCTGAGTTGGTGCGAGCAATGATGTGCGTTCGTCTCAATTCACTTGTAAAAGGCCATTCTGGATGCCATCCAGATGTTGTCGAACAACTACGGGCTTTTTTGAACCATTCAATACACCCAATTGTACCAAGAATTGGCAGTCTTGGAGCAAGCGGGGATTTAGCTCCTCTTTCCCATTTAGCCTGCGGCTTGGTGGGTGAAGGGCTTGTCGAATTTAATGGTGAAGAAATCAGTGCCATTGATGCAATTCGTCAATGCGAGTTGACGCCATTGACGCTGAGGGCAAAAGACGGTCTATCACTGATTAACGGGACAAGCCTCATCACAGGTATGCTTTCCATTGCCGTGGAACAACTGAGACAGTTGCTGACCTATGCCGATATTATTGCCGGCATGTCAATTGATGCTACGGAATCCTCACTAACACCTTTTGATTCACGAATACATTCTACAAGACCGCACAAGGGGCAAATCTTTGTTGCTGAGAGAATGAACAACATCCTCTCTAATTCATCAATACTACTTGGCCACAGAGATTGCAACCGTGTACAGGACCCGTATTCTTTCCGTTGTATACCTCAAGTTCATGGCCCAGTACAAGAATCATTACAGAAGTTAATTGAAACGGTTTCAATTGAATTAAATTCTTCAACCGATAATCCTCTGATTTTCCCAACTCCTGATAATCCCGGTTCACATGAAGTCGTTTCCCAAGGAAACTTCCATGCTGAAGTACTTGCTTTGGTTGCTGATGCAATGAGTTTAGGACTGTTTGAGTTATCATCCATGAGTGAACGTCGCATTGATCAAATGCTCGACCCTAACCGCCGTGCTCTTCAGCCATTTCTCGCTGAAAATGCAGGCTTGGAGTCGGGGCTCATGATTGTACAATACGTTGCAGGGGCCTCTCTAGGTGAGCTTCGTGGACACGCCAACCCTCGTTCAGCATTTTCAACCACAACGTCTGCTGGCCAAGAGGATCACGTGAGCATGGGAGCTACCGCTAGTTGGAATCTGCTGCAAGCGATACAACGATGTTCTGAAGTCATTGGATGCGAAGCATTTGTAGCACATCGAGCAATTCAGATAATTGATACACCTTCATCAACCTGTATTCAGGCAATGATTCGATGCATGGATAATTTCGTTGTGCCCGGATTTGAGGATCGCAGTACAAGTAGTGAAATTCAATACATTGCCAATGAATTGATCTCGACAAGTTGGCTCTCGATTGTGCAATCGATGTTGGATTTGCCTCTTCGTAAATCAATTTGAGAAATACTCCGCTTCAAGCTCATCTAATCCAGTGAGCTGACGTATTCTGAACAGAGCAATCGTACGTTCTTGTGTGTCAAAAATACTTGATATGACGAATCTTTCGAGTTCTGTAGCTCTGCGTATCTTCTCTTCTATCGCAGCATAATGCGAATACATCGCATCGATTTCATTTGAATACAATGATGATTCAATATCCGAGGTATCCAATCCCATTCGCCTCCATTGAAGGATGCGTCTTTGCAGTATTTGTTTTGTAAATCCTGAACGCGGTAGCCTCGTTAAAAATACAAGTTTAGGCGTTCCATCGTCATTAAGATCCAATTCAAGGTGACCTGATTGACCGATATTGTTACTGATGATGAAGGGTTCTTCTTCTTGTTTGCCTATTTCGACATCATCGCTAAATTGCAGCATGGGGGCTTCACGCAGTATTCTCGATAATTCGCGTTGTTCAAAACTAGAATCTGATATTGAGATGTAGATGGACCATCGACTCAATGCGACGTTCTCAGACAATGATCGTAACATTGAATGTACTGCATCAAAACCATGCAGAGATGATAGCCACTCGATACCTTCGATTAGTAACGTGCCTCGTCCCTCGGAAATTGTGGATTCGGTAAAGTGATTGAGTTTCTCGAGGCTCGGACTTATTGCACCCTTTGTTTGTGTGTTTGTTAACCAATAACATTGGATTTCAGAGATATCCAACAAGTCTATCAATCGTGATGCAGGATATCGGGAAATAAAAATCATTGATTGATTTTCAGAAGTATCTAATCGATCAATAATTTCGACAAATGATTCAGTACTATCTGCTTGGATAGATTGAATCCTGCCAGACATGAACTTCCCCCTTGGGAACCTCTGTGGGCGAGGATAAATAGGTTTCATCGTGTAAAAGTTCATCAACCATTATATTTGCTCATGTTTTGGTAGTCACCGGTGACAAAATATGTCCGACGAAAATGAAGAAGTTGCAATGGCTGAATGTGGTTCCTGCAGAGCCATTGTACCCGTCAACTCAAGCGAATGTTCAGAGTGCGGAATTTCTTTCTCTGGCGTGTCAGATGAAGCATTGGGAGAATGTGGTGCATGCAAGGCATTGGTGCCGCTAGACTCCACGAAATGTCCCGAGTGTGGTGTTGTCTTTGTTGCAGATGATGTTGTTGATATTTTACGTGCGTGGATGGCAACAAACAAAATGGATGTCAAGACCTTGTTTGGTCGGTTTGATACAAACAACGACAATATGATTGATTCAGGTGAACTTCGTGATGGCCTACTTTCTCTCAATTTAGCCGACCTTCCTCCATCTCAAGTTGATCGTCTCGTCGAAGCAATTGATGAAGATGGAGACAGTTTGATTGATTTGAAAGAGCTTCAAACAATCATAGGTGGCGAAGAACTGGAGGAACCTGCATCCGATGACCAGGACTCCGACCAAGATGAAGCGCCTTTGGAGTACAGTGAAAATGTACTATCAAAAGTAATGGAATCCAACAACATCGATGGGTCAGAAAAGGATGCTTTCATTGCATTTGCTCAAGATTTCAACGATGATGAGAACACATATCTCAAGAAAGAAGAGTTGCAAGCTGCCGCTGTAGCATGGAATGAGCGCTCAAGTACTGACTCCTCGGAAGAAGCAAGTGAAGCAGAAGATGTTTCTGAGGATACGGTTGAAGCAGAAGAAGATATCGAAGAATCCGAAGAATCCGATATTGAAGATCTTGAATCAGAAGAATCACATGAACTCGAAGAAGATGAAGATACTCATGAGGTAATCGTAGAGGATGATTCTGGAGAAAATGATCCGACTCCTGAAGAATTGTTTAAGGCACTAGCAGAGGCTATTGCTGAACAAGGATTAACCATTCGCGAGGTCTTTGAATCAATGGATGCAGACCTCGATGGTCGAATAAATGGCCCAGAATTGCAAAGTGGTATTGAAGCGTTGCTCGGTGACCAATTGCCGGCAACTACCGTGTTCGCCATTCTCGGTGTTTTGGATGAAGACAAGGATGGAAACATTGATCCAATGGAATTAATTCAATCAATTGAAGCATTGGATTTAGGAATCGAATCCGATCGAGTGGATGCAGTGGAAGATACGAACGACGTAGAGATCCGAAGTGCTTCAGAGATTATTGATCAACTACTCGATATAATTGATGAACAAGATAAATCTCTTGCCAATGCATTTGGCGACCTAGATGATGATGGAAACCGGATGTTGTCTAGAGAAGAACTTGTTTCTAAGTTAAATGAGATGTTGCCAGAGGGGCTTTCAGAAGAAGAGGCAGACCATCTAATGGATTCACTTGACACTGATGGCGATGGTAACATCGACATGATTGAATTCGTTGATGGAATTGAACGGCATGAAGAAGCAATCTCAACCATTGAAGATGAAGAAGCGGAAACTGTCAAAACGTTCCCCAGTGAATGGCAAACGCGCTTTATGTCAAGGAAATGGCATGATGTGTTCTGGCCATTGATTCATGCATCATTTTCTATTCTCATCGTTGCCCTACTTGTCAATGGACTCTTCCCAATTGTTGATGGTACGGGAGGCATGGTTGAACTCGAAATCCGTTCAGATTCATCGCAAATAGAATGGGAAATGGATGATGGAACCATCGTTGGCGAAGGAAAAGCCTATCCATGTGATCCGGAAATTCAAGAAGGTGGTTGTAAGAACTCCCTTACACCTCTTGCTGGCGATGCTTCATCTATGCCTGGCGGATTTTACTGGGATGCAATTGTGTTGATGATTTTGGCAGGATGCGGATTGGTTTGGAGCCTCTACACACACCTCATTTTAGCACCAGGCTGGAGAGCACGAGTCAAGGCTATGAAAGACGTTGACGAAGAACGGGCAGAAGTCCAAGAATCCATTGAAGAAGAGGAGATAGAGGACGACAGTGATGCCGAGAACCAGGAAGAGGAGTCAGATGATTATGTCGAAGAAGCTGATTCAACTGATGATGAGGTCGATGAAGAAAGTGACAGTGAATTTGACGTCGGTTCATTTGTTGGACTCGAAATAGATGGCGATGATTATTATGGCACCATTATCGAATTCGATGATGATGAAGGAACGGTTGTTATTGAAGAAGATGAAACCGGTGACGAAATCGTTGGATATCAAGATGAGATGTTTATCCCAGAGGACTAAACTTGATGAACGATCCGTTGTTCAGCATCCTTTCTGCTGTTCGCTGCCCATCGTGCGGTACGCTAGAGTCCAAAGGCACATTCAAATGCCCTGAGTGCGGATTATTTCATTCCACGTTGCCAATGGATGATCGTAAGGCTCCAACTCCTTCTGAGCGCGTACAGCAACGAGAAATTGATCCGTCAGCGTATTCTCTCTCTTCAAATTCCAAACTGATTTCTGAATCTTTCGATGAAACCAATGAGATCAAATCTTGGACTGGCGGCAATACAGATTTTTCTGATTTAGGTGGAGATGATTCGACGCCACCACCATCAAAAGAATCAACCAATGATGTAGAATTGATTAATGAAGATTAATTATTCAAATAGTGTAAAATATAATACTAATCTAAAATTAAAATATAGAAATATCAATGGTGGGCTCGGAGAGAATCGAACTCTCGATCTTTGCCATGTCAAGGCAACGTCATAACCCCTAGACCACGAGCCCTAGGTAGTCTTGCCACCATAGACGCGTATTTATTCACATCGGTAGACCATTTGGGTTCTAGGAAATGATCTTCGAGATTTTTCCAGTACAACCAGCTTGAGAACATGTTCCAGCGAATCGTGTTCGGCCATTGGACATTTTGATTTCTTTACCATTCATGATTGGACCATACGTCTTGCATTTCAGGCAAAAGCCTTCAATCGAAGTCATATCTACTCGGCAGTGAAGAAGATGTATGAACTCTTTGGCCAAAAAATGTAAGAAATCCTGCATTTACCCCCTACTTTGTAGACTGAAAAGCGTATTTATTGCCAGTTCGAGGATGTCAGGGAGCATGTAAACGCTGTGCTGCGCCATGATTTAATACGATCAGGAAAATGAATCTCATTCCAACATCAAAGTCGATGTCGTATAACTACCATTATACGACGCATAGCATCATGGTTTTTTGCTCGATTTGAATTGTTCCATGAATCGAACTTCATCAACTTCGAAAATTCCAACTAAAGGAGGTCCGCTCATGAAAGATTCAAGCGGGCCATGTTCCGAATCAAGTTTCTGACTTACAACCTTGGAGATCTCCTTGAGATGTTTTCTTGATTTGTATAATGTTTGAACCAAAAAGAGAGGTTGCCCATCAACAGATCGTGCAGCCCATGCCAGGAGACAACCTTCTTGTCTTCGTTTCAATTCTTGGTGTGCATTGAGAATTCTTAGAAATCTAGCATCGACTTTTTTCTGAGAAGAGCAAACTACTGTTTCTAACCATGCCATGAATATCACCTTTTACTAATTTGCATACTATTTGGCCAGAAATCTATTTGTAAATCTATTAATCAAAACTCAATAAGTTGTCCTTCTAGGCATACGGAATGAACTGGTGAACTGGATGGAGTCATACACCAACTCTCCCAATGACGGCTTGATAGTATGTTGAAATTAGCAACTGCTCCTTCTTTGATGATACCATGTTCCAAGCCATCCTCTCGAGGAGTAGATTTTGCAGCATGTCTGGTCATGCTGTACAATGCATCGTAAGGCGTGATGCCGATTCGTTGAACAGCTAAAGATCCAATAAAGGGAAGACTGTTAATGTAGCAATTTGGATTAAAATCAGTTGCCATCGTATATGGAATTTCATTTTCTCGAACTCTTGCAAAATCAGGCCAATCATCCCCATTACAGTATGGTGTTCCTGGTAAAAATCCGGTCATCACACCCGCTTCTTTCATTTTGAATCTGGCATCGATCGAGGTATGATGTGCATGGTCTGCAGTTCTTACTCTCAACTCGGCAGCAAGTTCTCCACCTCCTCCATCCTGAAATTCATCAACATGCATGCGCAGATCCAGACCGCCTTGTCTTGCTGAACGTAGAATGTCTTCAGATTGTTCGATTGTGAACCAACCAGGCTCGCAAAACACATCCGCCGAATCAGCCATATTGGTCTCAAGCACACTGGGGAGTTGTTCGGAAAGAATTTCTTCAGTATACGACGCGTATGTGTGCTCAGGCGTAACTGCATGAGCTCCCATCCACGTACTGTGTAATGCAGGTAGCATCTTCTCATTTTTTAATTCATTAACGATGTTTAGCAATCGCAATTCATGTTCTGTCGATAGGCCGTATCCGGATTTGGCTTCCACAAACGTTGCACCATTTTGTAGAGCTTGTTCTAATCTAGATCGTCCTATGGCATATAATCGCTCAGAAGAGGTATCTCGAGTTGTTCGGACAGTGTTCATTATCCCTCCTCCCATTTCCGCAATTTCTGTATATGATTTCCCTTGCATTCTCAAATTATGCTCATTGAAACGATCGCCAGACCAAATCAAATGATTGTGACAATCGATTAATCCGGGAATAACTGCGCGCCCGCCTACATCGATGAATTCAGCATCAGAGGACTGATACTCATCTATTGATTCTATAATTTTCTCTATAACGTTGTTTTTTACAACAATGTTTTTACCTAAAATGTTTGAATCCTTTTCATCCATTGTTTGGAGCGAACCTATGTTGTGGTATATGGTTCGCATATCACGTGCTAGAAGTGAGAGTTGAAGAACAATCGCATGTACGGTTATCCATGGACGAAGGCAAGTGGACGATTGGTATCGAGTCGACTGCACATACATTTTCGTTTGGTCTTGTAGATCCAAATGGCATTCCCTACCCTTCCGTGGGTGATACAATTAAGCCTCTGGAGGGAGGCATACATCCCCGAGAGGCAGCAGATCATCATCGGGATTATGCTGGTGAATTGTTCACACGTATCCTTGATTCTCAAGACTTGTCGCCATCCGACATTGGGGCGATTGCCTATTCACAGGGCCCCGGTTTAGGTCCATGTTTACGCATTGGTGCATCCGTTGCTCGTACACTATCAAGCAGACTAGAAGTTCCATTAATTGGAGTTAATCATTGTGTAGCTCATATCGAAATTGGTCGTCAACAATGCGACTGTGATGATCCTGTTTTGCTTTATGTCAGCGGAGGTAACACACAAGTCATCGCTAAATTGCAAGGTAAATATCGAGTTCTTGGCGAAACACTTGATATCGGAATTGGAAACATGTTGGATAAGTTCGCTCGCCAACAAGGAATTCCATTTCCAGGAGGTCCAGTAATCGAAAAATTAGCTAAAGAATTCATCGATGCAAATCCTAATGCATCACTCCAAGGACTCGAACTTCCTTATCCAGTCCGTGGAATGGATTTGGCCTTTTCTGGCATTCTTACAGCCGCACAGAGGCTCATAGAGAAAGGCAATTCACTAGGATCAGTATGTTGGTCACTGCAAGAACATGCATTTGCTGCTTGCATTGAAGTAGCGGAGAGGGCGCTGGCACACAGTGGCAAAAATGAGGTCTTGCTCGGCGGTGGTGTAGCTTGCAACAATCGCTTGCGAGAAATGTCATCGCTCATGGCAAATGAGCGTGAGTCAACATCACATGCTCCGCCCAGAATGTACTGCATTGACAATGGAACGATGATTGGTTTGTTAGGATACATCGAGCTGAAAACAGGGCGAAAAACGCCATTTGAGTCAAGCGGAATCGATCAATACATGCGAACTGATGATACCATAGTCAACTGGAGCTAGTTGAAAAGAGGGGATTGTTTTTAACAAGTCGACTTGGAGATTCAATTATTGGGGGATTTATAATTCGAGACCGGCGCAGAAAACAGGATGAGCCATTCAATCCATTTGCTGCAAACGCGAATCAAGTTCGCCAGAAGAAGAGAAACGAACGAAGTCAAACCAGTGTTCCGAACTCAACCGGTAATTCACGTGTAGAATCACGGCAAACCGTCGATGCATCCGATCTACGGAAAAAGCAGGAAGAAGCAAGAAGAAAACTTGGTGCACAGGCATCACCAGCCGCACCATCTATTCAGAAACCTGCGATTGATTCAAGCAATTTGAATGCGGTTTCAGAAAACGAACCTACTCAAGAAGTTTCACGTGCAGATCGTCTTGCCCAACTCAGAAAGCAGTCTCAAGCTTCAATCAAAAAGACAGAATTGATTCGTGAACCAGAACCAGTGACTGCCCCTCCAGAACCAGTTTCGGAAATCCAGACTGGTGTAGAAGATTTATTCGAAAATGAAGCGGATGCACCAGAAATTACCATTGAGATTGAGGATCTATCTGGAGAAGCTTCGTCTTCAAAAAACGTTTTCAAACAAATTGTGACCAATACGCCCAAGAAAACACCTCACAGGCGACGTCGACGTTCACGGCATGATGATTCTGGTGGTGGACGCCAACCTAAAGTCAAGAAACTCAATCGCCAAAGGTACAACGATTACAAGTATGCTGCAAGAGATATTCTCGATGACGAAAGTGTTGCTGACGAGCACCGGTCAAACCTACTTGGCCAAATTTGGGCGAAAGGTGAACGAATTGGCGTAGAAGCCACAATGGAATTTATTTCAGAAAAACATGAACAACTCATCATTAGCGAGGAAGTAGCCCAACGATTAAGGGACCTCGTCAAAGCGCTTACAACAAGGAGATGAATACATGACAAAAGTAGAGAAAGACGCAGTTGCATCAGTACATTATACAGGAACATTGCCAGGTAGTGGCGAAGTATTTGACAGCAGCGAAGGCAGAGATCCGCTTACATTCCTTGTTGGACACAAACAGATGATACCAGGTTTTGAAGAAGAACTCATGGGAGCAGAGAAAGGAGAGCGTCGGACGTTTTCCCTTGAGCCAGAGCGAGCTTATGGTGAAAAGATTGCAGAAGCAGTACAAGAAATTCCCTCTGGAATGTTCGGTGACATCACTCCAGAACCAGGTATGACTTTGATGTCGGATGTTGGTCCCTTCAACGTCGTTTCTGTTGATGGCGACACTGTAACCGTTGATTTCAATCACAAACTAGCAGGTGAAACACTCGAATTTAGTGTTGAAGTTGTGGATGTGCGGCCTGCTACTGAAGAAGAATTAGCACACGGTCATGCACACGGACCTGGTGGAGTTGACCACTGAGAAAGCGAGGCTTGATGAATCGCCTCAGCATGGAGATACCATGGTCGAGTTGAGGAAATCCACTTGGGAGACTCTCGGTGGCCTTCCGATTCCGGCATATCATGCCGATGATGAATCAAGAGAGCGACCAGGCCAACCACCTTACACTCGGGGAATCCACGAACAAATGTATCGTTCACGGTTGTGGACGATGCGGCAATATGCTGGTTTTTCATCAGCGAAAGAGACAAATGAACGTTTTCGGCTACTCCTCGACCGTGGACAGAAAGGGTTGTCTGTAGCCTTTGATCTTCCTACACAGTTAGGGCTTGATGCAGACGACCCACTCAGTGAGGGTGAAGTGGGTAAAGTTGGCGTATCAATATCGTGTTTACAGGATATGAGAGACCTGTTTGAAAACATCCCTTTGGATAGTGTTTCTACTTCAATGACCATCAACGCACCCGCAATGGTTCTACTTGCGATGTATTGTGTAGTTGCAGAAGAACAAGGCATTTCAAGCGACAAAATATCAGGAACCATTCAAAATGATATTCTCAAAGAGTACATTGCTCGCGGCACCTACGTGTTTCCGCCAACTCATTCTATGAGATTGATCACCGATATTTTCGAGTACTGTTCCACTCATATACCTAAATGGAATACAATATCTATATCCGGCTATCACATTCGTGAAGCAGGTTCCACTGCCGTACAAGAATTAGCGTTTACACTATCCAACGCATTGGCCTATGTTGATTCAGCATGTAAGAAAGGTTTGGAAGTTGACACATTTGCACCAAGATTGTCCTTTTTCTTTAATTGTCACAATGATTTCTTAGAAGAAGTTTCCAAATTCCGTGCTGCCCGACGCCTTTGGCATGATTTGATGGTCGAACGATATTCACCTTCTCATCCAAGGTCTTCCCAGTTGCGTTTCCATACACAGGTAGCAGGTGTATCTCTAACTGCTCAACAGCCTTACAACAACATTAGTCGAGTTACAATACAAGCTCTCGCAGCTGTCTGTGGGGGAACACAGAGTTTGCATACCAACAGTTTCGATGAAGCCCTAGGCCTTCCAACTGAAGAAAGTGCAACAATTGCTCTCCGAACACAACAAATCATCGCTGAAGAATCCGGTGTAGCAGATGTTGTAGATCCGTTTGCGGGATCTTACCATATTGAATCATTAACCGATGATATTTATTCACGAGCGCGTCAGGAAATTGAAAACATTGAGTCCATGGGTGGCGCTCTAAAGGCCATTGAACAAGGATATCAACAACAAGAAATACACTCAACAGCGTACCGATACTTCAATGAAATTGAACGAGGAACACGAAAAATTGTAGGTGTTAATCATGGCAAAATGGAAGAACAAATACAGATTAAACCAATGAAGTTGAATCCTGAAGTTGCAAAAAATCAAATCAATCGATTGAATGAATTACGAGCCAATCGTGATGATTCCAAAGTACAAACAATATTGGAATCAATATCTGAAGCATCAAAAGGTGGAGACAATTTATTCCCATTTGTTATGGAAGCGGTTCGAGCCAATGCAACACTGGGCGAGATTATGCAGGCAATGAAGAATGTATTTGGCACCTATTCGGCACCGAGCGGATTCTAGGTGATTGCATGAAACAACGAATAACCATTGACCATATCGGTATTGCAGCAAATGATCTAGAGGCAGGTAGTCACTTTTGGACACTGTTGGGTCTGTCCTCCGAAGGAGAGGACGAAATCGTTGAAGATCAAGGCGTAATTACTCGATTCTTTCCATTGTCAGCAGGATCTGATGATTCGACCAACATAGAAATTTTAGAAGCTACAGGTCCAGATACTCCAATTGCACGTTTTTTAGATAAAAGAGGACCTGGTATTCAGCAACTTTGTCTGGCTGTTGATGACTTGATTGCAATGATTGAACACCTTATCGCCAACGGCATAAGAATGATTGATGAAACCCCAAGAAAAGGAGCACACAACTCTACAATTGCCTTTGTACATCCGAAAAGTACGGGTGGAATTCTTGTGGAACTCAAACAACGCTGAGAGAATGAAAAAGGAGAATACTCATAATCGTCCTCGACTTCTAACAACTGATGAGGAGTTGCATTGACCTTCTAATGGCCCTACCGCATATTGCTGGACCACGCATTCGTCAAGAATCAGAATACCTGTCTCAGCAATTGGAAACCCTGCGATACAATGGTACAATCACCAATGAAGCATTCCTTGATGCTGGTGCTGTACAGGGAGCTTTCGAGTTGATAGGGACCTTGATTGAAATGGGAGTTTCTCAAAAGGAAATTCAACAAGAACTTCGTAACACACTGGAGCGAGCAAAGCGTTTGGAAGAAAAACATCCTGGTCTTGATTTCGCAGTTGAAAGTGGACGCGCATCCTGAGTGTGTTCCAGATGGGACCTCTTTTGAGACTCGTTGATGTCAAGAAATCATTTGGTGATGTTCAAGCGATTGAACACGTTAACATCGATATTCACAAGAATTCAGTCATAGGTTTAGTTGGAGGAAACGGTGCTGGGAAGACCACTTTACTACGTCTTATGTCAGGAGTTTATCGTCCAACAGAAGGTACGATTCACCTTGATAACGATCGACCTGTCTCTGAACTGCGATCCGTACTTGGGGTGGTTCCTGAATCAACCGGTCTGTATTCGAAGTTAACAGCGTGGGAAAATATACGGTATCATAGTCGATTGCATGGAATTGATGACCAATTGGCATGGAATAGAACCTATCGTTTTGCACAATTGTTGGACATTGAACAATCTCTGCACAGATATACAGAGGGGTTTTCCCGTGGTATGAAACAAAAAACGGCTCTGTTACGCGCTCTTGCTCATGGCCCCCAGATTCTTCTTCTGGATGAGCCAACTGGTGGTCTCGATGTTACATCGGCTAGAACGGTTCGTCAACTTGTACGTAAATTGAAAGATGAAGGAGGTACAGTCATCTATTCAACCCACCATCTAGCAGAAGCGCAGCAAGTATGTGATCGAATCATTATTGTTCACAATGGTCTGATACAAGCAGATGGGACACCTGAAGAATTGCTTGCATTAACGGATACGGAGACATTGGAAGATGCTTATGTGAAATTAACCTTTGAAACAGCTCGTCCACGAATGGAAGAAATCGACAAGCCGTCAAAGATTTCTTCCCTATGGAGGCGTTTATTCACACCAACGACGAATATGGAGGTGAGTGAAGATGAGTAGTAGGAAACGAATCATCATCGTCGCTAAGAAGGAAATTATCGAGTTCGTTAGGGATTGGCGTACAATCGTTGCCCTAGTACTGATACCGTTACTTTTGTTTCCACTGTTGTTCATCGCATTCCCAATTGTCATGCAAAATGAAGCAGCAGAATTGGATAAAAAGACCGTAGATATTCTTATCCAATCAGATGATATCGAAGTTACTTTGATTGATTTATTACAAAATCAGACAGCGAGAATTACCTTAGAACCGCTTTCCGATAACATCACTGTTTTGTCTGATCCAAACAACAACACGGAACAATTACGCGCACTCGAATATGATGCAATTTTACGAATGGAGTTGCGTAATGATACCTGGTACTATGCTATCCTTCACCTATCAACATCAGAACAATCAAATGAGGCAAGAAGTAGAATCCTAGAAGTTCTCATCGATTGGGAAAAGGATATCACATCGCAACGTATTGAATCAGCTGGTCTTGATGTTGAATCAACATTGAATCCACTCCAATGGGATGGCTCAATTTCGAACGCAGATGTCGCTACGAAAGGAGAGCAGGCAGGAATGCTTCTATCACTCTTCATTCCATTTGTCTTGGCGATATGGACGGCGAGTGCTGCGGTACAACCTGCAATCGACATGACTGTGGGTGAACGTGAGCGTGGAACATTAGAATCGCTTCTTAGCCTACCTCTTTCGAGAACTGAGTTATTACTGGGTAAATGGTTAGCCGTAGTATCGATTACAGCAGTAGGAGTTACATTACAAATCGGTGGTTTATTGTTCGGCATTGCGTACCTTGCTAGTGATTTCATCGACGTCCCATCCCTAAGTATTGGCGCTGTGCTCCTGCTGGCAATAGCAGTGGGATTCTATGGAACCATGATTGTAGCACTCTATCTTGCACTAGCGATGAGATCGAAGTCCGTCAAGGAAGCAGGGTCTGTCTTAACACCAATCACGTTGGCAATGATTATGCCAATTCTTCTCACACAATTTATTAATTTGGACGATGTTGAGCTGTTCTGGTTTGGCGTACCATTTGTCAATGTACTCTTGGGGCTTAGAGAACTATTGTTGAACCGTATTATTCTCGAACATGTGATTATTTGGGTTGTGGTCTCCACCTTGATTTGTTTGGCCACGGTTCGTTATGCAGCAAAACAGTTTCATCGTGAAGACATCATAACTACAAAATCATAGTATTCTTAAAATAATACCTAGATATGCACAGAGTATGCCCAAGATCAGTTTGGACATGCCAAAGGAATTGCTGATTGATCTCAAGCAGCATGTCGGTGATGACAAGAAATTCATCAGTGTTGCAGACGCTATTCGTTCAGCATGTAGGAAACTATTGGACCAATTGGACAGCATTGATATGCGACATGGGCGAATCGGAGGAGATGAAAATGGTAACAAGAAATGATGCAGAACAAGCCGTACATACGCTACTTGAATATCTCGAAGCAGATCCAAATCGAGAAGGATTAATCGATACTCCCAAACGTGTCATAGACTCGTGGGATGAGGTTTTTTCGGGATACAAATCTGATGCCGAATCGCTTTTGGAAGCAACGTTTAACGCAGAAGGATACGATGGAATTGTGTTACTAAGCAACATTGAATTTCATTCGACTTGTGAACACCACCTGCAACCCTTTAGTGGAAAGGCACATGTTGCCTACATTCCAGTTGAACGAATTGTAGGCATCTCAAAACTTGCACGTATTGTTGATCACCATGCGTTACGATTGCAGAATCAAGAGAGGATAACAAACAATGTTGCAAACGACCTGGTCGAACATCTCAATCCTCTCGGGGCAGCAGTCATTATCCAGGCCTCACATGGATGCATGCGTTGCAGAGGCGTCCGTAAGCAAAATGCCATCATGACGACAAGTGCCATGCGCGGCGTATTCTTTGACAAACAAGAAGCTCGAAATGAACTTATGCAACTAATTGAAAATTCGAGTTGATAGCAAATGGATTGTTCTCGATCTGGTGATGTTGTAGGTGATGATCCTTCAGATCTCACCCACCAATATCCGATTGTTGAAATATTTCACTCGGTTCAAGGGGAAGGTTTTCATGCAGGGATTCCTCATGTTTTTGTCCGCTTTGGAACATGCAACCTCCGATGTTCTTGGTGTGACACAGATTTTGATACATTTGAAACAATGAATGCGATAGATGTATTGAGCGATATTCTCCAATATAACTGCAAACGAATCATATTCACAGGTGGCGAGCCAATGTTGCATGATTTGTGGCCCCTTCACAGATTGTTGAAGCGAAGAGGATACAACCTCTCCATTGAGAGTAATGGAACAATAGAAATTCCAGATGGGTTGATCGACTGGATTTGCATCTCTCCAAAAGATCAAGTTTATCCTAATTCCATCATCAGACAACAAAATGGAAATGAATTGAAAGTGGTCTACTGTGGCCAAGATATGTCAATGTATGATGAATTGAAATCTGGTTTTGATCATCATTTCATTCAACCATGTTACATTGATTCCGCTACGATTGAAGAGAACGGAAAGATGTTTCAAAATACAGAACAAATTGTCAAAGAGCATGTTGGTTGGAGATTATCACTGCAGACGCATAAATGGATGGGTATACAATGAAGACGGTCATTATGGCTTTGAGTGGAGGCATGGATTCTACATGCTTACTCATGCACTATCTTGCACGTGATTACCGGGCTATTTGCATCTCATATCATTACGGGCAAAAACATTCGATTGAGATCGAACGTGCAAAATCCACTATCGAACTTTGCAAAGCAAAGGGATTTGATGTAAATCACCACGTTGTTGATCTCTCTCCTGCCATGGCTCTTTTTGATTCAGCATTAACATCCAGCGACCAAGAAGTTCCATTAGGACACTATGAAGAAACACAGATGAAACAAACAGTGGTACCGAACAGAAACGCTATCTTTGCATCCATATTGTACGGGCTTGCCCTTTCTGAAGCAAAAAAAACAGATGAGAGAGTTATTCTGGCCCTAGGAGTACATAGTGGAGATCATGCAATTTATCCCGACTGTAGACCTGAATTTTACAAAGCACTACAATCAGCATTTGAAATTGGTAATTGGGAGAGTGAACTTGTTGAATTTGATCTCCCATATTTACACGGAGACAAAGCATCTATTCTCTTGGACGCCGTAGCCTCTACAGAGTCCTTGGAACTTGATTTCGATATTGTATTGTCGAACACAATAACATCGTACAATCCTGACAGCGATGGACGGAGCTCTGGTAAGAGTGGTTCAGATGTCGAACGAATTCTTGCATTCCATGCCATTGGAAGGATTGATCCAATCGAATATCAGGAACCATGGAATGTTGTCCTTCAGCACGCGTTGGATATAGAACGAAAATTCACAGGAGGTATGTCTCATGAATCTTGAGGAACGGATCGAATCATTATCTGAAATCTCCTACTACGTTACACAACAAAATGGCACAGAGAGGCCGTTTACTGGAGTGTTAAACAAAGAAAATAGGAAAGGAGACTACTTCTGTATCGTATGTGATACGATGCTCTTCACAAACCAAATGAAATTTGATTCTGGTTGTGGGTGGCCTGCATTCCACACGGAGCATCATGATGCAAATATTGCGCGTATCATAGATACGTCACATGGCATGACACGTGTTGAAGTTCGATGTGGTACCTGCGATGCACATCTTGGACATGTGTTCAACGATGGTCCAAGAAAACACGGTGGTGAACGATATTGCATCAACAGTGCCGCAATGCGATTTGAGGTGAAAGAATGACGACGAGAATACGAAGGTACGTTGAAACAGATACCGGTCACAGAGTACCGAATCACAAAAGTAAATGCCGCCATTTTCACGGTCATCGTTACCGATTCGAAGCAGAAATCGAAGGCGATATTGTTGAAACTGTTGGAGTCAGTGAAGAAGGAATGCTAATGGATTTCAGCGACGTTAGCACGATTCTCACAGTACATATCCATGATATTGTCGATCATGCATTCGTTGTTTACGATGGAGATCAAGAAGCACTCGACGTTTTATCGAGACTCTCGTCTGGTCATCGGACGGTTATTGTTCCATTCATTCCAACTGCCGAAAACTTAGCGAGGTGGGCTTTTGAACAAGTTCAGCCTCACATTCAAACTGCTTATGGCAACAAATTGCGTTTGGTTGCAATGCACGTTCGAGAGACACCCAAAAGTTGGGCTTCTTGGTACGAATGACTACTCTTCCTCTAGAATGACTCGGCGGCGACGAGTTGATTTCCAATCCTTGCTTTTTGATGCAAATTCCAGTGCCGTGGATGCGTCGACAAATCCACCAATCAATCGATTTGTTTGATCGGTCTCTAATCCTGAACGTTGTAATGCGCGTGTCAGTGAATGACTAAAGGAAATTCTTCGTTCATCTCCACCTGGTAAATAGGTTGCAATATCCTCAATGGCTTTGCGAAGCACTAGTCGTTGTTCAGGTGATATCGATCGTTGAATTGGTACAATATCTGGCAATGCCTCATCCTCGCCTTGACGTTCTAATACTCGAAATCGATGCAACTCGTACGTGAGCGTGTGAACTGCGTGACTTAAGTTCGTAATGGGATAACCTTCCCAAGTTGGTAACGTTACGAGATAGTCGCAGCGAAGGAGATCTTCAGTGCTCAATCCTTTACCTTCCTCACCAAAGACCAATGCAATTGATTGTTGGTTTGATGAAACTCTCTCGGCGAATTCCCATGGATACATGAAATGACGTTTTTGCGTTTTATCTCCAATTTCACGCTTCCCTGATGTTCCGACAACCAATGAGCAATCTGCGATTGCTTCCTCAAACGTTGGAAATATCCGACAAGTGTCGAGTACTCTACCTGCATGCTTTGCTCGATTACGTGCTTCAGGGTCATCCGGATGGCATTTTGGTTGTACCAATCGCAAAGAATCAAAACCATGGTTCAGTAAAGAACGGCAAACAGCTCCGAGGTTACCTGGGTGCTGTGTACCGACCATGATTACGTGGAGGTTGTAATGAGAAAATGGCAAAGGCAAATCGCTGCGTTCACCCATCATTCTTCCTCCAATTGTGCAAGAAACTCTGCAATCCAAAGAGGATTGCATGCTTGGTAGATGAAAAAGAGGTATCCTCCACGTTCTCGATCAGGCATCACCAACGACCGTCTACGTACGTTGTACGTATTTCGCAGATGCAAAATCAATTGTTCAAGAGTCGCTTGTTCTGGACCGTGGACAGAGACAGGTGTCCTATTCCAATCAACCCAAATGGGAACGTTGATGACCCCATCAATCGGTTCGACGCTGACGGTATCGAGTTACGTAACCAGCAATCCAGTTTCGTAATTTCTTGGTACTTACATCGGTCAATTCCTCAACCATCTTCTTGTTGTGATCGAAATCATCGGTGAATTTCTCACCATGTTCTTCAACAAGACGAATAGCGCGGATTTTGATAAAACTTGGACGGATATTACCCATTTTCAGGCCTCCTCATACAATTTAACTTCGATAGGGATATCTGGCTCATCGTGACGAATCACAGTAAGTCGGATTTTGCGTGGAGGGTTTTCAATACCACGTTCCCAGATTTTTTCGTTAACAGATGGGTCGATGTAAATCTCTTCTTCTGGTAGAACTTTGAGATGACGAATGACTTCATCACGGATAATTTGGATTGCACGTGGTGCACGCTTGAAACGTGTAATGTTCCAAGCCTTTCGTAGTGGAACGACCAATTCTGAAGTTGCTGCTCTTGCCATGCTTCATCACCTCATCGTTGCAACTTGCTACGTCGCCAGTGGTGTCGCTTAGGGTGTGACACAGTGTTTCTGTTCGTTTTTAGCATGACCCATACAGGGACACGTCGGTTCTGCTTTCCTGCCTTCATCAGGCGAATTTTCTTTGCTGCTGGTTTATTTTTTGACATATTCGAGCACCCCTCTTAGATTCGACGGATAGACGCATCTCTGCGGCTCTTGGATAGGCTTGCTAGGATTCTCTTCAGCTGGTCATCGCTGACGGGAATGGAGATTTTTTGTTGATCGTGCAACGAAACGAGTTGACGCTTTAGCAAATCTGCTTTGTTTGTATCAACCAGAGAAATGTTTGTCAAACGGCTTCTTGCTTCAGAAGTAAGAATGGTCTTCATGGCTTGGTCTAGTGCTTGTTGTTCTTGCGCTTGAACTTGAGATTCAACTTCTGCAGCAGCTTGTTGTTTTGCTTGTTGTTCGAGCTGTTGTTGAAGTTCAAGTTGTCGACGTTGACGGAACGCTTCAAGTTCCATCGAATCGTCTGCAGCACTTGTCAAGGTTTCACTTCCAATCAGTATTTGTCAAGGCCGGGATATGCTTCCTCAACATCAGGTCGAACGCTGTGTGCGACTTCGTTCAGAAGTTTTTGACCAGCAGCCGTGATGACACGACCGTGGTATAGTTGAGTTGCTTCACGGCCTTCTGGTTCAACCATTCGGCCAATCTCTGTAGAAACGAGACCTGCATCTTCGAGTTGTTGAACTAGTGCACGAATAATCTTGCGTGATCCGACGCCTGGAGTGTTCGGTTTGGACCCGTTGTTCTTTCGCCCACCGTATTCTTGAGAGAGTGATGTGACACCGATTGGACCTTGCCGAGCGATTTTACGGAGAAGCGCAGCCCCTCGTGTGTGCCACCAGTCGGTTTGTGTCGGTGGGCGCTCACGGGATGAACCAGTCTTAACGACATCGGCCCATTCTGGCATTGAAATCGCTGCATTGCTCTTCAATTGTTCAGCAAGAGCAGGTATTAGAAAATTAGCGGGTACATCGTAAAACGTCGTCATAACTACACCAAGCAACCCTGCGACTTATCTCCCCTATTTGAATAAAGCGGGCGAACAGCCGATTCGAATGAAGTGCATCAACGTGTTTTTGGCTGCGTGCAAGTATTCTTGAATGGCTTGGTTTTGGGGGTATCAATGAAGAAGGCTCTAGCGCAGAATCCAAACCTCTTGAGAACCCTCATTGGTTTGTCTTTAACCCTGATTGTTTTACTATCATATGCGGTGTATGGCGCTACAATTTCTCCAAGTTACTACATCTACGAAACAGAAGCGACAGATACTGCATTTGAGGACATTGAATTAACAAAGATTGTCCAAAACAACGAAACAACATGGATTGGAAGTGTATCTGCGGACGGTGCAAATCTAACCTGGGTCAATATGACCGTTGAAAATCTAGCGAGTGGAGCCATCGTAAAAATGACAAATGAAGGTAAATTGTACTCTCATCCGTTCTTAGGAGTTGACGATGCTGAAGTGGTTGTTGATGGTAAAACGGTTGACTTTCGATGTGCTGAGCATTGCACCTACGGTGAATCGATTGAAATAGAAGCAGAATCAAGCGACGTTAACGTACAATCGCTTACCTCTACTGACCCTGCCAGGAGATCTAACGGAACGGTATTCGCTGACACCTTGGAGGAGGCGGAAGAATTAGCACGGAAGGAAATTAATTACAGTCATGAACCGTCACAAATTATCATACAAATCACCGAACCTGGAGATAAATCGGTTCAGCCACGAGTCAATGTGTATACAGTGAACGAGGCATACGCGAACATTGAAGTCTTTGAAATCGATGCTGCAACAGAGTTCCTATGGGCTTTGGCAGCTGTCGTTGGTTGCTTTTCAATGGTTCTTATCCCCTCGTTCACAGTTTACTTCGCTGCACGTGCAAAAGAGCGCAAAAATGAAGAGAAATTACGACTTGCAAATGAAGAACACTCCGACGAATAAATCAAATACGTAGGATTGGATTCACAACCATGCCAAGGTTTGCGGTGGTAGGTCTCCTCATCGTGTTGCTTGCCCTGCAACCCATTTCAAACAGCGATGTCTTAACGTTCGAAGAACCTCAAGCGAGTTCCAAAAACAGTGGCGTCGACTTGTCTACAACCGGCGTATCGGTGAGCTATTCCAATCCAAGTGATGAGTCTCAATACAAGATGTTTTCATCGAATCATCCCATCTTAGGATTTGATCGGCCAGAAAGTCTCTACGTGGTCGATACGGTTAATTCCACACCGATGGATATCGAAGTCACAGTTCGAAACGATGGAAGCGTGGCTTCTGGCATCATTACAGTACAAATGTTGATCCTTCACAATGAATACCAATGGTTCGAATTGGCAAACAGAACGGTGACGATGAACAGTCTCTCATCGGGCGGTCAGGGAACTGCAACGTTTTACAATGTCTACGTCAACTATTCAGGAAACCATACGCTAGTTGTTTCTCCATCCTTCCAAGGTGTCGATGACAATCCAGCCAACGATGATTTGAATCGCCATTATACAGTTGCCAACTTCTACTTCACTTGCACCTCACTGGTTGGATGGAATGCGGGTTCGTATTGGGGTACAAATACTGACACAGCCCTAAGTATGGGCCAGTCCTGTCACGTCGGACAAGGTCAAACTGGAAACTATGCCAATAATCTTCAAACAAGTTTAATGACACCTATCTGGGATATGAGCGATATTGTTTCCAATCCAACACGGACCAATGGATTGACCTTTTTCTATACGGGAAGTGCTCAAGTCAATGACAACATGAAAGTGTATGCGATGGATAACCAAGGTGCATGGGATGAGCTTGCAAACATTGCAGGAACTGTTGGAGCCACATTATCCAATTGGCAAACAATCTCAAACAACCACATGGGCCATACAACACCGCTAATCCCTGTCGACGTGAATTCTCACTTTCATTCCAATTCGAGATTCAAGTTCACATTTACCAGCGATATGAGTGGAACAGAC
>Ga0181568_10000745_pt1 | contig 29507 bp, 18 predicted proteins | sample 101ome_20_FD_133758 | JGI IMG/M metagenome (GOLD analysis project Ga0181568, IMG submission 133758) | Coastal salt marsh microbial communities from the Groves Creek Marsh, Skidaway Island, Georgia - 101404AT metaG (megahit assembly) | ecosystem: Environmental > Aquatic > Marine > Intertidal...
AGCACTGCGGAGGTCGCATAGCCAGGTATTGCGCCGGATTTGAAATCCGGTGTCTTATGACTCGGGGGTTCAAATCCCTCTCTCCGCGCCATCCATTTCAAGAGAAGCATTCACAAACTCTAGGGCCTCTTGATATCATATGGGCCGAGGGTTGCTGGGCATTCTTCTTGCTTCCGTTTTCTTGCTTGCTGGGTGCCTTGCACCTGTTGCACCTGATTGGGGAGACGACCTTTCTGTCGAACGAAACGGCGACGGTACCTTCACATTTACCTCTTCAATGTCAGGTGAAACCGTCAATTCACAATACTCAGAACGCGGGTGTATGGATGGGACGATCAACGCAAATCAAGCTGGTAAAATCAAGTTTGAAGGATACATGAGCGCTAGCAAAATCTACGATTCCCACAGTTCAGAATTAACAAAAGATGTTGCCTTTGCAACCGCGGCAGCTGTGGCAATTCATTCCATGTCTTTTGAGGATGCAAAGAATCTACGTTCTGGAGAGGGAGAACGCGTCGAAGTCAAGGAGTGGATTGACCCTGTTGCACCTAAGACAGGCGCAGGTACGGCCGACATTGACAGTATTGATAGCGAATCAGACAGCGAATGGTTCGTTCTCGGGTTGATTCCTGCCAGTGAAAACATCAACGATGGTGTTGCTGCACTTGGAAAATACCACCAACCAGTACGCATATCAGGTTACCTTGTTCAAGACGATGCCGGAAATGTCGCGGGTGGGTTTTACAAAGAACTCGATGCCTCCAACGACTGTGTTGTAAAGACAGGTAACCAGAATATCGCCCAAGTGTACGTTCTTGTTACGAAAATCGAACTCGCTGACAGCGTTGTCAGCCTTGATGGAGAACACGATGATGAATACGCCTTTGGCGACGTATCCTTGCTCGGTCGGTCTGGATTCATTCTCTTCATGCTTGTTGTTGGCGTAGGTGGCGCAGTTGGAGCCTACATGTACTCTTCACTACGAGTGAAGATGAGTGCCCGTAGTGTCGCTCTTACGCTCCTTGGAAAGGACGGTATTGAGAAAGCGGCTCAGGTTCGAAAGGACGCTAAAGATGCAAAGCGCTCAGGAATGACAACCCCCGACGAGCGTCGAGCAGAACAACGTAAAGAGGCAAAGAAATCTCAACCGCCGCAAAAGAAGGAGAACACCAAAGACGACGGTTTCGGTTCGTTCTCAATCGACAGTGCATTGAGCGGTGGAGGATCTTCTGCTTCTCGTTCCGAATTTGGGTCAGGGAGTTCAGTCGTCGCATCGGATGATGCAAAACGTGTCGAACGGGAAATCGAGGAGAGCGAACCCTTCGTCCCTCCAACCTCTACCTTTGGGGGAGGCGCTCCAGTTTCAAGTTCTCCAACATCAGCACCAAGCTCTGTTTCGTCATCGAGACCTCGATCATCAGGACCGCCAAAGGCTTCTGCGCCTGCCGAGAAACCAAAAGTTCGACGTCGAAGAGCCGTTCAAAAACAGGCCGAGCCCGAACCTGACCCAGAACCACAACAAACACAGAAAGAATTCTGGAATGAAGAAGAGGAAGAGTTCTCTGACTTCAGTTTCTAAGCCCAAGATACATCCTTGGCACCTCTGAAGACGATTTGATCTTGCTTCCATTCAAGTGTTGCAGGCAATTGCAACAGTGGTTCACCATCGGCTTGAATAAACGTTGGATGTCCAACCGGTACATCCGATGGTTTGCCATCTTTATCAACGGGCCTGAGCGTCACACGATTGACATCCATTTGTTCAATACCCCACTTTCCTACGTGCTTCCCTTTCTTGACAGGGCCCATCAAGGAGAGCATCTGCAAACGACTCAAACGATAGGCGAGGACAATTGAACCATCTTTACGAGTTGGATACATGTTGGGAACAACACGGTAACCTCCACCAAAGGTCTCACCGGAAGTAACCGTCATCATGGTCAAATCATGGATCTTGGGCTCACCCTCATCAAGTGTAATCTCAACTTTTCTTCGAGGCCAGAAAGGAATGGTCGTTACACCAAGATAAGTGTACTTTTTGGGACCTTTGATCCATTTTGCTCGGCGCAGCTTCGCTCGACTGATAGCCGATGTGATTCCAGCATCCGATTCGAGGAAAACCCAACGAACGGTCCTCCCTTCGTTGTTTGGTTCACCATCCCAGTGGTTCGATGGCGGACTTGGATAACCATCCAATGTCGGGGCAGCAACACCTTCGAGTCGCCAAGCTCCACAACTTCGGTCAACACCGTCAACAAGAACGTCAATGGCTTGTTGGAGATTGTTACGGGAAATTCCGTGTGTAATGCAGCAATCGTTCCCTGAACCAAACGGTATCTGTCCCAAAGGAATACTCGAACCCCGAAGTCCTGAAGCGACTTCGTGAACGATTCCGTCGCCCCCGACTGCTACAACAAACGGTGATTCATCTCCACTTGCTTCAATCTCATTCCTAATTTGATGAGCAAGTTCTGCGCCATGACCGATACGTTCGGTCATATGTTCAATGACCTCGAATCCTCGTTCAATCAATCGTTTTTTGATCCCAGGCCAAGCTTTTCCACAACGGAAGTCCCGGCTTGCAGGATTGATGATAAAATGCGCCTTGACCATACGGTTTGCTGTATCTTGCACGGTTTCAATGTATCCATGGCTGAACGAACAGACTCATCAACTCGATACCTTTCGGATTCGATGAGGACCCCTCATGTGGACCAACGAAGACGAGGCATTCATGCAACGTGCACTGGACGTTGCAGAACGTGGTCGAGGACGTGTTGCTCCCAATCCTTTGGTTGGATGTGTTCTTGTCAAAGATGGAGAGATCATCGCTGAAGGATGGCACGATCATCTCGGAGGGCTCCATGCTGAACAGATGGCCATCCACGATGCTGAAGCGAAAGGAAAGTCACCGAATGGTGCAACCGCCTACGTGACGCTCGAACCATGCAATCACTACGGCCGTACGCCTCCATGTACCGAAGCACTGCTTTGGTCGGGTGTTCAGCACGTCATCGTTGCTCATCCTGACCCAAACCCAACCGTACGAGGAAAAGGATTCCAAGTTTTGAGAGATGCTGGAATCTCTGTTGTATCAGGGTTGCTAGAGAAGGAAGCTGCTGAACAAATGAAGCCGTTCCTCCATTGGTGCGAACATCGTCGCCCAATTGTAACGGTAAAACTGGCAGTTGATGCAAATGGCTCAGTCGATGACCGTTCCGAAGAAGCACAACGTTTCACCAGTGAGGCCTGCCTCGATGAAGTGCATCGCCTTCGAATGGATTGCGATGCAATCCTTGTTGGCGCTGAAACGATCAAACGAGACAACCCTTCACTCACGGTTCGACGAGTGGAAACTGAGCGTCAACCTCTACGCGTCATTCTCGATCCTAAGGAGCGAACCAATCCTAATGCAGCCGTCTACACCGACGGTTTCGATACCATCCAAGTCGGCGCAGATTACAACGGATTACTTCCTCTTCTCAATCGCTTAGGCGATATGGAAAAGCAACGACTGCTCATCGAAGGAGGTCCAACGACCATCCATTCATTCCTTAATGAAGGATTGGTGGACGAATTCTATCTTGTTCAAAGCCAGATTATGCATCACGAACCTGTTCCATCAAATATCGATCAGCACGTTCTCAGTCAAGCAGGTTTGTCACTGGAACGAACCGAAGATTGGGGCGAAGAATCTGTTCAAGTCTGGTTGCGCAAGGCTGCGCAGTAATGTGAAGAAAGAGCGGGCGATGCAGGATTCGAACCCACGTCTCCGGCTCCGAAGGCCGGAAGGATATCCAGACTACCCTAATCGCCCATCCCTTCCGAGTTGGCTTCCCTTTTTGAAGGAGATGGCTCAACAAAGAGAGGGATTTACAAAAAGCCCCCGTCAGCGATGATAATCAATAGGAATATTATTGGAATGAGATAGAACGTTATTGTGACGTAGCCACAGATATACCCTGCTATTGCATTTCCACGACCTATGCCTATTTGGGAAGCCTTTGAAGCTCCAACATGGCCTAGTATGATGCCAAGAAGTCCAAAGGCCCAACCAAAAAAGCACGTAATTCCTTCAAGCATAGGGCCTAGTATCGTTAACACTAGCCCGATGATGCCTGTAATCATCGCAGCAGATGCAACCCCATTTGTTATGGGTTGTTGCATGATATACTGATTGTTCGGTATCGGTTGAGGTTGCCCTTGCAGGGTTGGAGAAGAGGGTAGCGAAGTTTCCGGTTTGCTTCCGCTTTGGATGACAACTGATGAAGGAGGTTGTTTCAAGCCTTGAGTCATAGCCTTGGCTTAACGTTCGACATAATCAAACTGTTCCCGTCAAACTGCATTTGGAGCGGCTTGGTTGACAGCATCTGAAACACCTTCAGCATAGCGTTCGAAGTTCTCGTTGAACATATTAGCGAGTTTGTCTGCTGTTGAATCGTAGGCTGTCTTGTCTTCCCATGTGGTACGTGGTTGCAGGACTTCGCTTGGAACGTCTGGGCAAGAGGTTGGAACTTCGAAACCAAATCGGTCGTCCTTGACGTACTCAACGTTGTCAAGCTCACCGTCAAGGGCTGCGTTCAACATGGCTCGAGTGTATCGAATCTTCATTCGGTTTCCAACACCGTATGGACCACCGTTCCAACCGGTGTTGATGAGCCAAGCCGTTGATCCGTGTTGTTCCATCTTCGCAGAAAGAAGGTCCGCATAGACGCCTGGATGCATTGGCATGAACGGTTCTCCAAAGCATGCTGAGAAGGTTGCTTGAGGTTCCTTCACGCCAACTTCGGTTCCTGCAACCTTTGCAGTGTATCCAGAGATGAAGTGGTAAGCTGCCTGTTCAGGCGTGAGGCGAGAAATCGGCGGAAGAACACCAAACGCATCACAGGTCAGGAAGATGACATTCTGCGGATGACCACCACGGGAATCCGCGGTACGGTTGTCAATGAATTCAATTGGGTAGGAACCTCGTGTGTTCTGTGTCTTGCTGACATCGGTAAAGTCAGGGACTCCGTTTTCGTCAAGAACGACGTTCTCAAGAACGGTTCCTCGGCGTCGAGTGGTTCCAAAAATCTCCGGCTCGTCTTCTTCGGACAAATCGATGAGTTTCGCATAGCATCCGCCTTCAAAGTTGAACACGCCATTGGCGCCCCATCCATGCTCATCATCACCGATGAGTGCACGTTTTGGATCGGCAGATAATGTGGTCTTTCCTGTTCCAGAAAGCCCAAAGAAGATTGCTGTATTTTCACCGTTTGTATTGGCTGAACAGTGCATTGGAAGGATGCCCTTCTTTGGTAGAATGAGATTCATGACCGAAAAAATCGACTTCTTGATTTCCCCAGCGTATCGAGTACCTCCAATGATGACTTCACCTGCTGCATAATTAACGATGACGAAACATTGAGAGTTCAGAGCATCATCATCTGCTTCGAAATGTGGTGCGTGGAAGACAGTGAATTCAGGCATGTGGGATGCGAGTTCATCGACAGTTGGTCGGATGAACATGTTACGGGCAAAGGTGCTGTGCCACGCATTGTGTGTAATGACTCGAATGGGTAGCGCTTCACTTGGCTCTGCTCCGCAGGCCAAATCCTGGACGAACAAAGCGTCTTGTTCCGAGAGGAAGTCAACAACTTGGGCTCGCATGCGCTCGAACGTTGCAAGATTGGTTGAGACATTGACATCGCCCCAATTGACATCATTGTTCGTTGATTCTTCATCGACGATGTATTTGTCATTCGGGGAACGCCCTGTGCGTTCACCGGTCTCGGTCACAAGTGCGCCATGGGCACTCAATATTCCTTCATCTCTTGACAAAGAAATGTCGATCAGTACATCGGTATCGAGGTTCCAATGAACCTCTCCTTTTGCACTAATTCCATGCGCTGAAAGGGGGGTTGATGTCGGGGTGGAGGTCTCCGCCATGCTGGATGCTACCGCGGACCCTCTTTGTCCCTTTCTCTTCGGCTGTGATAAAATCCACGCGATTGTTCACGAATTGGAGAAGGGTTCAAACGGGAATTTGTTAGGACGTTGGCATGGAGGAGGACGTTACTGACCACGATTCTGTCGAAGACGATGTCCTTCGCCAGAAAGAATTCCGCAGAGGAAGTGGAATTGACCTTGGCCAATTCATAATCCAAGAACCTGGAGATGAACCTGAGATAGAGGAACCTGATTCTAGGCACGAAAAGGATGAGGCTGTAGGAGAAATTGCATCCTTGTTTCATGCAGAAGGAGAGCAAACTGAAGAACCTGGGGCAATCAACCGAGATGGTACTGTCAATGAAGCCTCAGCACCCGACAGTGTCACCGATATGGCTGTCCATGGTGAACGCCGTCTTGGATTCGGTCTCTTGGCAGGTATGGTCCTTGTTTGGTCTGTATTGGGATGGGTGGTCGGAACGGCCTTACCACCGCTCGTTGGAGGTCCACTTCTCATCATCATGGGATTGTCAGGACTGTGGGCATGTGAGAAATGGATTCCAAATCCAACCATGCATCTGCTCGGCGTGACCTGGGTCATTATCTCGATGAAAATTCTCTATGGTTTTGCTTTGGATGTTCATCATTGGGGTTGGTTGGATGCCTCGCCACTCGGTGCTGACCTCTCACTTGGAATTTTCTTACTCGTCTTGATTGGATTCAACATTCTGATCGCTCAACGGCATGATGACGATGCCATCGCTGCACAAGCAACACTTGTCTTGCTCGCCTTAGGGAGTGCAACCGGAGCATTGTACGACGAAATTGGCGTCGCAGGAATGGTTCTGCTTGGCACGTTATCGATGCACGGTCTTGCCCTACATCGGAACTCTGGAAATCTCGCAAGTCTCGGTATTGCCGTCTCCTATCTTTGGATTGGCTTGCACGCCTTCTCCAACGAATGGACGATTGCAAACATCGAAATCGTTTCTTTTGACGATGATTTGTTGTTGTTCATGCTCATGTTTGCTGTTACGGCAACCAACGCAGTCATGGCGACACAGTTTCACAAAGCCGACAATTGGTTCTCAGCTGCTGCCAAAGCCCTTGGCCTGGGCAAACCAGGATTGTGGGCTATTTCTGTTGGCCTTGGAATGATTGGAGCATTGCTATCAATTGCCGCCAATCGGGACGAAACAGGATACGCTCTAGCTCAATTGCTCTTGTTGATGAGTGCATTTGGCGGTTCTTACCTGGCCGTTCGCGGTGTTGAATGGAAACGCCTTGCACCGTTCATTTTGTTTCCCGCACCGTTCCTTCTCATTCTCGTCATCCTCCTCAATTTGGAAGTCTTCACTGTCAACATCGCCAACCTTAGCGGATACAGCATCTATGCAATTCTAACTGCTATTCTTACCTCAATTGCGTTGCTTCGAAATCAGCAGGCAGTTTCCGATCATGTCCTATGGATAGGAGGCATCATCGTCGTCATTCTCTTGACAATTCTGATTCCAGCAGAAACGGATGGCTGGCGGCTCCTCATCTCTCAAGCCACGGTATGGCTTGGACTTTCATGGTTAGGCGTTCAACGACAATCGCCCTCCATCTCTGGTGTTGCAGTACTGGTGCCGTGGGTTTGGTTACTGATGTTTGCGACCGATGTCGAATCTCGTATGTTTTCAAACGATTTCATTCCGGTCGTACTTGATGAACAACATGTCGCATCATGGATGTTGTTGTTGATTGTTCAGCAGCTCTATGTCAACCTCAGTCAAGGTCAATCCACATTGAATTTGGCAGGTCGCTTAGTTGGACTAAGTGAACTGGGAGCACGTGCTCGCGATTCTGGACTGTTGCAACTGTGGAACCTTTCGTTCATTCTCTCGCTCATTTCTGTATGGAGCATTACCCGTGTTGGAGGTATGCCTGCTTGGGGCCTCATCGGTATCATGGCAGCGATCCTCATCTTCCATGGAACCCTCGTTGCTCTCGGACAGCATCGAGGACAGCCACGTACGATGTTGGTTGCATGGAGTATATTCGCTCTCCATTTCGGATGGAAGTTTGGCCACACGTCGATGTTCGCTGCAACTATGGTTGCAGGATGTTCGTTGATGCTCGTACATACCGATCGATTCCTCAGTGACAAAGACAACGTCAAACGCAACCAAACAAACAGCATCGTCACATACCAATTGCTCGTTATGAGTGCCTTGTTAGCGATTCCAGCATTGAGGAACGAGGCCTCTCTCGAACTTACCAACGCAGATTGGTTCCCGCAAAAAGGGCAAGATGCGATGATGATGGGTTTTATCTCGCTAGGGACACTGTTCCACTACCTGAGTAGAGTGACCAAGATGGACAAATTGCTTTCTCCAACGTTGGCAACCGTTTCGATGATTGGGTTGATGTTGTTCAGTGGTGTTTCACTCGAACTTCAGTTACTAACGACAATGTCATTGCTCAGTTTTGTCGGTTCCGGAGCCTACCTTGCAATTCAAGGCGAATGGCGCTCCGGTATGCGCTCTGTTGCTCGAAGGGATGAGCGATTGAAGGAAATTGAATCAAAGCAAAACATGCAGATTGCTTACAACCAGACTTCAGAAGAGACGGGTGTTCAATTCATCGATCCGGCCATGATCGAACTCGCTGAAAAGCAAAAGAAACGAGCCAAACGAGCCGGTTCTACTGGAGAGATGGATTTGGAATTGGGCGATATTCAACATCGCCCAAGCATCGTTCTCTCCTTCCTTGGCGTCACCATCTTTGCGTCCATGTTCTATGCGTACATCAGCGGTTCTGGAATGATTGCGTTGTTGTTGATGGGAGGGATGTCCTTCCTTTTCATCAGCCTTGCCCGGTTACGAGCCGATTCACTCAATTTGCGCCTAGTCGATGTTCTTGGTGTTGAGATTCCAATCGCCGTTACCATGGCAGGATTGGTGTTGGTCCACCTTGCTTCTAGGATGACTCAGGGCACCGTCTACCTTGACGATCAATTCGATTTGCTGATTTTGATTACAGCACTTGTTGCCATCGGTAGCTTTGGCTTGGTCGGTCGTGACGATCTCGGCGTTCGTATTCCAAACGTCCTCGACATGGTTGTAGGATTGTTGGTCATCGACCGCCTCTTTGGTGTTCTTGCAGGCGGGGAACTTCCCATTCCAACCATGACCAATCCCCTCGATTCCGACGAGATGTCATGGATGATTCCTGTCATTGGAAACGAAGTTCTACTGATTCTTGCAGCATTGTTGTGGAATTGGGTCGAGGGTGAACGGCAGAAGCGGGGGTTGCAAGATCACCGAGGCGCCCTTGGTCGGATCTCCTACGCGCTGTCCATTCTCATTCTCTCGTTTGGTCCAGCGGCCCTACTGGCACTTACTCTCATGTTCTTGCGAGGATGGGAATGGAAACAACCCGCTGTTTTGATGGTCGGATTCATTGTCCTTCCAGTTGCGCTCAACGAATTGGTTTGGTGGGTTGAAGATGAGTTCAGCCTCACATTGTTCGAAGTGTGGATGTCTTCTGTTGCCATCGGCTCACTTGGACTCATCGCCGGAAGCATTGCAACCTACACCAATCAAGGGCTTTGGATTTCATCATCCCTATGGGTTGCACAGGTCTTGTTCATAATCACAGGCGTTCTTTCTCCTTCAGTTCTGTTGTTCGTTCTCCTAACCTTAGCCATGTCAACGACTTCTTGGGTTATTGGCGTTTTGACGTTGCGCAGGGGTTGGCGAATCGTTGGATTCCTCAACCTTGTACTTGGATGGATCGTTGCCAGTGTGCTCATCTACCAAGGTATGACAGCACTCGCTGCGCTCGCCTTGTTGCTAGCAACGGCAGCGTTACTCGCCATCATTACCTATTTGACACAATCCAAAGATGAATTGCTTGCTTCTCAGTAAGCAACTGGGTTGAAGGTCCGCGACAACAAATTCTGTACAGAACGCATCAGAAGCATTGCATCAAATCCAGGATCTGGTTCAGCAAATCGAAGACTGATGCTGGTCTTTTCTTGCGTACCACTGTTCCTCAAACCAAAACTCACGTCCATTCCATTGAACTGGCATCGAATCAACATCAGGTTGGCCTCGCCTTCCAAACCCATTCGTTGCCATCCTTCCACGTTTCCTGCAAGTTCGAAATGGGTCCGAATCATTGTCTCGACCGTATCAGAGAGTTCGTTGCGGCCATCCCACATCCATCGGTTTGGATTCTTCACACTCAACCTTTTCTTCCATCCTTTCTGCATTGAATCGGTTCCTGCCCTTTGGAATGCAAGCAAGGCAAGAAGCAACGTCATTGCCCCATCCCCGACAAGGCTCCAACGGTCTTCTTCAGACGGATGAGGTGATGGAAGAACGATATGGCCAGAATCCTCGATTCCAAAGAGAAGAGGTTGGTGATCTTGAATCGGCAGGTGTGGAGCGAGAGCATGGGATAACCAACGATCACCGACTGCAGTTTCGAATCCTTGCATCTCAGGCTTCTCTTCGATATTGGACAGGAGTTTGAGATTCGATTCAATGCTTGCTGCGACCTTCCAAGCCTTTGGACATGCTCGAAGCACTGCATCTGCAATGTCATCGCCATCAACGACCTCGGCCCCATCGTTTGTTTCTCGAACAAACAGACAGCGATCTCCATCCCCGTCCAATGCAGCACCGAGAAGATTTCCAACGCCTTTTGGTGTGAGCGATTGAATCAGCATATGTCCACTGTTGCTCAACTCATCCCATGTCCACGATTGGCCTGGTGATAATTCTCCAGCGCCGCAACCATCGTTCATCGCCGGAGCATTCTGACTGACTTCCTCGATAGACAAGCCTTGATGTTGCAGCCATGCCGACAGCCAGTGCGCAGCATGACCCTTCGATGAATCCAGAAGCAATCCATTGAATGAAGACAAATCAGATTCAAACAATGGCTGAATGAGTCCAAGACGCTTGTCCAACCATTGTTGATGGTCAACACTGTGTTCCGAATCCGGGTTCATCCATGCTTGACGGTCAACATCATCGATTTCTCGATCTTCTTGTGCGAGTGAATACGCTGTTTTGGAAACCAGTGTCTCGTAAGCTGGCATGGATTTCCTGCCAAATGCATCAAACACTTTGATACCCGAATCGTCCACAGGGTTGTGGCTTGCAGTGATCATACAGCCGAGTCGAGAATTGGTCTCAAGGACGCCATAATGCAACATTGGTGTCGAGACACAACCGATGTGAATCACTTCGCAGTTTGATGCATGGAAGCCCAATGTCAACCATGCTGCAAGCGTTGCATTGAAAGGCCGGTCGTCCCATCCAATGACCACTTGACTTCCTTCACCCTCTACGGGAAGACAACGTCCAAGCGCTTCACCAAGCAATTTCATCAATTGCGGTGTAAGAAGTCGTTCGTCAACAATTCGTTGCAAAGCACCTTCATCATCGCATTCATCAAGTGAAACGCGGCCACGTATTCCATCGGTTCCGAACAGATTGGACATGGATTTCCCTCAACGCACGACGCTGCCATCAGCATGAAATCCGCTAACGGTTGTGTTTGGATGAACCATGCAAGATTTTCCGAGGACTGTCCCAGGGTTGGTGACTGCATTACAACCGAGTTGGGCATTGTCGCCAAGGATTGCTCCAAACTTTCGCAACCCTGTCTCTCTTCGGACGTCATTAAGCCAGATTCCAATGTGTTCCCCATCATTGCGCAAGTTGGACAACTTAACGCCTGCACCGAGATTCACATTCGATCCTAAGATTGAATCTCCGACGTAGTTGAAGTGTGGTGCCTTTGCTCCAGGTAGGAACAGGGAATGCTTCGATTCACTGGCATGACCGAGAAGGCTTTCCGTCATCATCCATGTATATTCTCGAACATAGGCGTGAGAACGTATGGTTGCATTGGCTTCGATAAGACAAGGCCCGATGAGATGGACATGTGGTTCAACAATCGCTCCTTCTTCAACATGGACGGTGCCTTTGCGTTCATCGATGGTGACGAATTTAACATTTTGAGGATGGTTGGATCCAAGCGCAGAGAGTTTCGCATCGAGTAAGCTCTTCAGGCCAGCCGGGTTACTTGGATTCAACAATGACCAAGCAGGTTCGTTAGGATTCATCACACTGCGAGCAGTATCCGATGAAAAAAGAGCCTCAGCTTTGACACCAGCAGGCCAGTCCATGGAGGTTCGACGAACCTCGCTACATTGAATGTTTGGTCATCCCATGGCGTGATAGATACGCTTCCCAGTGGTTGCATCAAGTTTGAATCCAATACTGTTTTTCATGTGACGCGGGATGAAGTACCCTATTTTCCGTGCGGTTAATCCATGATTCCGCATCTTGCGCTCGTTCGACAAATATGCAACAATGTCTGCTGCTGAGCAACCTGGTCGATCTTCGATGTAGGTTGCAATTTCTGACTTCAGACGCTCTAAGCGTGCCTCTTTCTGTGTGCCTTTCCCTTTCATTGCGGCCATGAGTTATACTTGTCGTCCGAAGTATATGAGACATCGATGGGACCCCCTTGGGCGTCCCATGAATTTGTCTGCAAAGGTTCTTGAAACGACGGCGGACCGGAGTTGTATGGGCGAGGTTAAAGCAGTCACAGATTCTGAGTTTGAAGGCACACTCAATGACAATGAGTGGGTCTTGGTTGATTTCTGGGCGGAATGGTGCGGGCCATGCAAGGCTATTGCCCCAATCTTGAACGATCTTGCTGCCGACCGTGACATTCTCGTCGCAAAAGTCGATACGGATGCCAACACCATGCACGCTGCTCGTCTCGGCGTTCGTGGAATCCCTGCATTGTTCCTCTTCCGAAACGGAACCATTGTCGATAACAAGAGCGGTATGATGTCAAAGGCAGCATTGACCACTTGGGTCGATAACCACATGACCGCTGATGATTTCTGAATCACTCGATTCGTTGTCGGCGTTCCGATTCTGCCGAACCAACTTCACGGACAAGGCGTTCGCGTAGCGCTTCATGCAACCACATTCCTTGGTCCAATTCAATGAGCAGCCCATAGTCAATCAAACGCTGGGGTGGTGTTCCATCCCAATCCAAACTGTTTGCAAGCGTTTTCCAAGGAATCGGTTTGTTTGAAACTGCGAGTGTGGCCAAAAGCTCCCGTTCATCGTCCGGAAGTGGAGTGAGAATCTCTTCATCCAAAAACCGCAACCAATCTTCATGGGTTGGTTTTCCATACAATTCGAGCATTTCAATGGCCAGTGGGTGGCCTCCTGTCCGCTCATGAACATCACTTGCATCGACATCCTTGAGTTTGAGTTCATTCAACCACTGTGATGTCTCATCCAACGAAAGACCGGAGAGCGGCAGTTCGTCGACGATGTCACGAGTATGAACATCTCTTCGATCGTAAAAGTCCAATGACGTTCGAGAGATCAAAACAAAACGTAACGGTGTTTTCTGAGAGATTTGCAGCAATGCTCCAAGGAGATTCTTCGATTCAGATGCGATGTGATGGACGTCGTCAAGAACGATCAACCAATACGGTGGAGGCCCGCCTGGGGCGATGGAGAATCGCTCGCGAACCGTGTAAGCATCCGTAAGATACGCAAGCAAACGACGTCGCCATGTATCAACATCCAAAGGAGCACCTGGTCGCAAAGGAAGCGTTTCAATGAGGTTGTACGGATCGTGTTTCTCATCGATACCAAACCGATGCAAAAGACTGACTGCAAGTCCAACTTCTCGATCCCATGGCTGGCATGGATACCAACAAATGGACAGATTCGGTTGCTTGTCTTGCTTTCCTGCCAACCATTCAGCGACAAGCGTGGACTTTCCAATACCTGCAATGCCAGAGACAACCGCAAAAGCAGAGCGACCCTCAAACCATTCGTCAAGACGGTTGAGTTCCTCATCACGTCCGCGCATTTTGCGTGTTTGAGGTGCACTCGTGTGATAGGTTGCATGGACACCGGCAAGTGGCTGAAGGCGACCTGGAGGTGGGATGGTATCTTCATCATCTTGCTTTTTGATAAGACCAAATCGGATATCGCCCCATGTCAAAACACCTTCGTGCTGTGCATGAAGAAGAACTTGCAACAATGACATGTCCGAAGCCAAACGATTGGCGGCATCCTTGGATTCAATTTCAAGAAGTTGCCCGTCCTTATCTCGAACCAGAACCTTCGTTTCTCCCAGTTTCTTTGCGCGGAGGAGGGCCATATCACGGCCTTCTTCGGTCAATTGCCACGTTTTCTGTCGACGGTCGTCGTTCTGAATTGAACGCGTATGTTCACTTACCCATCCCTTACGAACAAGATCTCGCATGGTTCGGCTCACGTTCGGTGGATGTTGGGCGCAGGCTTCTGCAATGCCTGGGCGGGTCAATGCAGCTGTGACAATAAATCGGTCGGCAAGATGGTCATGGTGCAAGAGGTGGAGCAAGACGCGGTCTGAGACAGCGACGTTAACTTTTGGAAGCCCCTCGGCCATGTTCCTCTGTGGAGAATATCACGTTCAAGCGTTGCGATTCCATGATGCCAAATTTAAACACAAAGACCACAACCCCTAATAATAGATAAGTGACGCATAGTCATGCAATCTGACATACCTCATCGGAAATCCCTGAGCGTCCTGCTCATCCTTCTGATGATTGGCGTTGTACTTACACCACTGAGTGTCTCTGCCGCAGATTCTGATGGAGACACAGTGGACGATGCATTGGATGATTGTCCGCACGCTGCAGGCACTTCAACCATTGACAAAACGGGATGTCCAGATCGTGATGGCGATGGATACTCAGACACCTATGACGGTTGGACGTCGAACAATCCAAACTTTGGAATCGATCAACAACTGACTGGCGGATCACATTATTCGGTTGATCACAACAGCGATGGTTCATTGCTTGCGACAGCCGCAGGTACCCAGATTCGTATTTTTGATACATCGACATACACCAATGTCCGCTCAAGTGCTCAACTCGTTGGAGGAAACAATGCCTACATCACGAGCATTGATTGGAGCCCTGACGATGCTTACATTGCAGCAACATTGAGCGACGATACCGCAACAATCCTTCACGCAAGCAACATGACCATTGTGCACGAAGACATCACGCACACGGGATCGTCTCGAACCTTTTCGGATGTCGCTTTCTTCCCAAACAGTACCTCGATTGCAGTGGTTGACGAAGCCTCCGGAGGCTGGGGTGGAGGAACGTGCTCTGGATGCGCCGTCATGCTCATCGATGTTGCAACAGGTACAATCTGGCAAGAGGTCAAGCCTGCAGGGAATTCCGGAAGTTACTCCTCCGTTGCCTTTTCCGAAGATGGTAGTCGCATGGCCGTCGGCGGTGATGGAAATGCCTACCTCATTAACACCTCCTCTTGGGCGACGATTCGAGCGATGAATCCAGGGTCTGGATCAAACGTTCATTCAATTGACATCTCGCCTGATGGGAACACCATCGCTATGTGTACAGGTTACGACAATGGTGTCAGTCAATTGCGAGCCTTCCGAACCAGTGATGGTGCATCGATTCTCTCCAAGACTGGAACAAGTTCTTGTTATGGAGTCGATGTTTCTCCAGACAGCAATCAAGTCGCATACACCATCGGTTACTACAGCACAAATGGAGGCACTTCAGTCATCTATGAAATCCAAAGTGGAACACTTATCGACACGCTCTCTGTAGCACGAGGTTCAAACACCTGCTCACAATCTGGCAATTCAAATCCTTGTGGTAACGTCAACTCCGCTTCTTGGCACCCCGATGGCGTCAACATTGCACTCGCAGTTAGTCGAAATTACAACGGCCTCTACTTCATGTTCGCAGATCTTGACCCTGACAACGATGGTTACAACTCAACAGATCAGGGTGACGGTATTGTCGATGCCTTCCCTGACGATGGTACGCAATGGGACGATACCGATAACGATGGATATGGTGACAATCCTGCACCTGCCTTCCAACCGGATGCATGTCTCACAACATGGGGCAACAGTACAGAGGATCGCTTTGGATGTCCAGATGCTGATGGCGACGGATGGTCGGATGACAACGACTGGGCACCAAGCAACAAGGAGCAATGGGTCGATGCTGACAACGACGGATATGGTGACAACTATCTGTACGAACTTGCTTCGAATCAACTCCACATCAACCAGCGTGGTGATGCCTTCCCGAACGATGCTACTCAATGGAACGATACCGATGGAGATGGCTATGGAGACAACTACGAAGATGCTTCATGGAATCAATACCGGGCTCCTGAATGGCCAGGTGAAATCATTGTTGGTGCGCAAAACATCGACGTTTTTCCTCTCGACCGAACCCAATGGCGTGATACGGATGGAGATTGGGTTGGCGACGAACAAATGAGCGACCGGGCTGATGGATGCCCAGCGGTTTGGGGCAACTCAACTTATGACCGACTTGGTTGCGTCGATTCTGACGGTGACGGGTATTCCGATCCCGATGCGAATTGGCCGGCAAAAACCGATTGTTATGGAGCGGACGCCTTCCCGAACGATCCTACACAGTGGTGCGATGAAGACAACGATGGGTTCGGAAGCAACCCTGATGGAAACAACGCCGATGATTGTCCAAATCAAGCAGGAACATCGACTGAAGATCAGGTTGGGTGCGCTGACCGCGATGGTGATGGTTACTCCAACACAGGCGACCCATTCCCTGACGATGGTACACAATGGGAAGATTCAGACGGTGACAATTACGGTGATAACTTGGATGGAAACAATCCAGATTACTTCCCGAACGATGCTTCACAATGGCGTGATTCCGATGGCGACGGATACGGCGACAATCCGGGTGGTAACAACGGCGACCGATTCCCGAACGATCCTCTCCAGTGGGCTGATACCGACAACGATGGATACGGTGATAATTTCGTCGATGGCGATGGCGATGGAGTCTCCGAAGGAAACTCCGATGTATGTCCTCAAACCTATGGAGAGTCAAACTCTGCAGCATCCCGAGGATGTCCTGATTCCGATGGCGATGGTTACACCGACCCAGAAGATGCCTTCCCAGACCAACCACTGCAATGGGCGGATCAAGATGGTGATGGATACGGTGATAACGTCCAATTTACCGATGGGGATGAGTGCATCGATGTCTTTGGATTGAGCACAGAAAACGGTGTGCAAGGCTGCCCTGATTCCGACGGAGATGGTCATGCAGACCCATTCGGAGACTTCGTTGCGAAGCCGGATTGCACAGGAGCTGACGCCTTCCCAGATGACCCACTTCAATGGTGCGACAAAGATGGCGATGGTATCGGCGATAATTACCAAGTCACCAACAAGACCGTCATCGATGAGGATAATCCTGGATTGATGATTGAATTGTGCGACCAAATTGGCGATGCCTTCCCAAACGATGCAACACAATGGTCTGATATTGACTGCGATGGCCGTGGTGACAACAGCACCGGTATTGCTCCAGATGCATTCCCGCTGCGCAAGACGCAACAAGACGATAACGATGGAGATGGCTATGGAAACAACTTCACCAACGGCGCCTATCAACCGGACGAGTGTCGAAACGAATTCGGAACGTCCACCATCGACCGCTTCGGTTGTCCAGATAGTGACAACGACGGTATGTCAGATCTCAACGACCCATGTGTCTGGGATCCAGACATCTCAACGGGTATCCCCGGCCAAGTTGTTTGTTCCATAACTGAAGATCCAAACAAGGTCAACGAAGAAGAGACCCTTGATGAAGTTGAAACAAAGTCCTCGAACGTTATGCTCTATGCCATGGGTGGAATCATTGCCTTCATGCTTGCAGCCATCCTCGTCGCCATGCTTGCTCGACAAGCCAGCCGAAACCGATTGATGCGAGAACGTGCAATTGAGCGAAAGGCCGAGGAACAACTCATGGATGAAGAAGAGCGCAGAGAACAGTGGATTGACTACTACGTTGCCAATGGTGAATTCGACAAGGCTCGTGAATTGGGTTGGACGGATCCTGCCTCACTTCCTGCATGGAAACAGCACGAGATTCAGCAGCAGGAAGCATTGCAAGCTTCGATTCCAACCATGCTTGACCTGGACTGATTTACGCAAGGTTTGTACCGTTGCCCTTTAAATCAATGAGGGCCATGCAAAACTATGGGAGAGGTGCGTACGCGTCGTCTTGTTGCATCGTCACTGGTGATGCTTCTAGTCTTCCTCGTACCTGTAAGTGCTGAAGAAACCGGCAGCGTTCGCATCGAAATCGATGTCTTGGATGACAACACCAAACCTTGGTATGGACTTGGAGATTCGGTTCTTCTCGCCTCTTCCATCGTTAACGATGGCGCTGCAACCTCCATCACAGAGGACCCCTCCTGTGGAACGGTGATGCGTGTAAACAACCCTGACGGGACAACCGTCGTCGATGAAAGCGTCGGATGCCGTGGGCAAAGCCGTGGTCTTGACATCGGTTCAGGAGCAACTGCATTGGAGCAACATGAATGGGATTTGACCGATCAAGAGGGGGTACTCGTAGCACCGGGCATCTACTCAATCACTATCGAACTTGCAGGCTCTGGTTTGTCTTCGACCACTGAAGTCATGGTTCAACAAAACGCTGAACTTCCCACGGAATTAGTCTTCTCAGTCTCAATCGCTCATCGTGAGGATGTTTTGTCGATTGGTGAGCCATTCGTTGTTGCATATGAACTTCACAATCCTACATCAGAAGCAATCGATCTGGGTGCCTTTGATGCCTGTCAACTGTTGATTTCGTTTGAAGAACAACTCCTTGGTCCATCATGCAATGCAGGCGCGACGAGTATCGATCCGTATGCGGTCTTCTCATTGGGCCATTCAATGCTTCAAACAACCGTTGCTGAGTTGTCAACCCTAATGATTCAAACTCCAGACGCTGAAATCGTTGGCTCGTTCGAACTGGATGTGCAAGATGCTCCTGTCCAATCTACGCCACTTGAAGCGACCATCAACACGCTCTCCACATCGTTCGTTCAAGGTGAATTGTTTGACGGCTCGATAACCCTCGAAAACGAAGGCGAAGAAAATGAGTTGTTACGCTTCACCAACACTTGCCGAGCAAGTTATTGGATTGCAGACAACAATGGAGTTGTCTTTGACTCGCTCGATCAGGCCAACTGCCGTAATGCAGAGCTTGACGTGGTTGTCGCCGCCTCATCTCAGAGCACCTTCCCTCTCCAAACTTGGGCCTTTGTCGATGAGGTTGGATGCTCGATGCTCAGTGGAGATTACGTTCTCGTTGCTGAACTACCAGAGTTCGGATACGCCTCGTCGATGGATGTTGACTTCCGTCGAATCCAATCCGTTGATTGTGGAACTACCTCCGAGCCTCTGCCTTCGTTGACTGTTGAACTCGATGAAAACGACGAACCTGTTTTCGAGTTGCACTTAGCAGGAATGGAGGAACAAACGGACATCCAATGGTTGGAAATTTGCAAGGCCTCCCTTCAATTGTGGAATCTTGATTTGACGGAGAAAGTCATCGAGAAAAACGTACTTTGCAACAGCGATGAGCGCCTCGACCAAGCACTCCGCCTTTCCTCTGATGATGTTCTCCTGTTCGAACTTGAAGACCTCAACACTTTCGATTATGAGAACGGCGAATATCGTATTCGAATCGATATGGCGACTGATCAAGATTTGATCCTTGAGCATGAATTCTCTTGGCCATTGAACGTTGATGTCGAAGAAACGGTCGTCGTTGTTGAAGAAACCTCAGAAGAGCCGGCTGTCGTTGTTATTGGCGGTGTCTGGAGCGGTGTGTTGACTCCTGACGGAACCTGTTGGATGCTTGAGGACAACTCTGAAGTTGTTCATATGCTGGCAGATTCCACCATTGAATCTTGGTCACCGGAACGAGGTTCAACAGGAACCTATCAGGCACAGTCGTCGGAAGCCAATGTAGCCTGCGCTCGGTTCACCGCTGAAAGTTACACCTTCATCGGCATCTTGCAAGAAATCCCATTTGCTGAAGAAGAACCTGTCAGCGAAGAAGCACCGGTTGTCGAAACTGAAGCGATTGAAGAAGAGGTGCTACCAGATTGGGCTCCTCAAGCCGTTACCGTCCTAACCGTCAGTGCTATTCTCTCCATGCTTGGCTTTGCAGCCTTCAACAACGAAGCACTTCGAATCTCAACGACACTCACCGGATTGTGGTTGCTGGGATTGATCGGTAAGACCTCGGAAACAAGCGATGGGCGATTCCAACGTGGACGTCTCTTGGGTTACTTGACGGCGAATCCTGGCTGTCACTTCCGCGCCTTGTTGTCGGCCTTGGAAATGAGCAATGGACAACTCTCTCATCATCTTCGTGTTCTCGAACAGGAAGAAAGCGTATGGCGACGCAAAGACGGTCGATTGGTCCGCTACTACCCCTTGACCAATACACTTCACCCGCTGCTCGAAGACGATGCACTTCCCGTGCCAATTCTCGCCCCAGATCCACTTTCTCTTCAAGGAAAGATTCTCGTCCTCTTGGATCATGACAGTCAAATGGGTGATTTCCCAACCCAAGCCGAACTTGCCAAGCGACTTGACAAGTCTCAGCAACTGATCTCTCACCACTTGCGAACACTCGAGAAATATGGACTCATTGAAGGCCGCCGAATGGGTATGCGCAACCGCTACAAGCTCACCAAAGAAGCGATGTTCCTCCTCGAAACAAATGAAGCCTACATACAAAACGAGATGAACCTTTGAATTCGATTCGCTGAGGTGGATTGAAGAAGGAAAGCATGGAGGCGTGTTTAGCGTAGGATGTGTCGACGTGTCGGATGAGATGAAGACAACGGATGAAGTTGCATGGCAACAGGCGTGGAGCGATGCAAATATTTTCGCTTCAAGTGATGATGCATCAAAACCGAAATTCTACTGTTTGGAAATGTACCCATACCCATCCGGTAAGATGCATATGGGTCACGTTCGAAACTATTCCATTGGAGATGCAGTTGCTCGCTACAAGCGCATGAAAGGTTTCAATGTCCTCTATCCAATGGGATTTGATTCGTTTGGAATGCCTGCTGAAAATGCTGCGATTGCTGAAGGAGGCCACCCTCATGACATTACTGAGAAGAACATGGCATCCATTACGGAACAAATCAAGCGTATGGGATTCTCCTACGATTGGAGTCGTTTGGTCAAGAGTCATGATCCGAATTATTACAAGTGGAACCAACTCTTCTTCACTCGATTCTTCAAGTCCGGGCTCGCTTATCGGGAGTTTGCTCCTGTAAATTGGTGTGAATCCTGTTCAACCGTTCTTGCGAATGAGCAAGTCAAAGCAGGCCGATGCTGGCGATGCAATGGACCTGTGCGTCAAAAGGACATGAGCCAGTGGTTCATTGACATCACCAAGTATGCTCAGCAATTGCTCGATGGTCTGGATACAATCGAATTCCCTGAAAGTGTTCGATTAATGCAAGAAGACTGGCTAGGCAGGTCAGAAGGTGCAGAAATTGAATTCGGGATTGAAGGAAGCGATGAAACCATCCGTGTGTTCACAACTCGCCCTGACACCTTGTTTGGAGTCACCTTCGTCACGCTTGCACCCGAGCATCCACTTGCTGAGCAGTTGGTCAAAGGGACCGAGTATGAGGCGGATTGGAAAGCCATGCACGATGTGTATGCAAACATGAGCGAATTTGATCGCATCAAGAACCTCAACAAGAAAGAGGGCGTCTCACTCGGACGTTTTGCAATCCATCCGCTCACCGGAGAAAAGATTCCAATTTGGGCCGGAAACTTTGTCCTTGCCACATACGGAACGGGTGCTGTTATGGCTGTTCCAGGTCATGATGAACGCGATTTTGATTTTGCCAAGACGTACGATTTGCCAATCAAGCGTGTTCTTTGCGAAAACGAAAACGATGATGCCAATGACCAACTCGAATCGGCATTTACTGAAGACGGATACATGGTTCACTCTGGAATGGATGGATTCGATGGCCAATTTGGTGATGCCGCCCGTACTGCTGTCATCGATGCACTTGAAGCCGCCGGGAAGGGCGACCGCCGAATCAATTGGAAGATTCGACCATGGCTCATCAGCCGCCAGCGTTACTGGGGTACACCGATTCCAATTATCCACTGTGATGCATGTGGAGCTGTTCCAGTTCCTGAAGACCAACTTCCAGTTGAACTTCCAAGAGATGTTGTCTTCGATGGCAAAGGAAATCCATTGGAAACATCGGAATCGTTCCTCAACGTCTGCTGTCCTGAATGTGGAATAGACGCACGGCGAGAAACGGACACGATGGATACGTTCGTAGATTCATCCTGGTACTTCTTGCGTTACACCGATGCAAACAATTTAGAGCAATGGTACAATGCAGACGTTGCGGATTATTGGATGAACGTTGATTTCTACTGTGGAGGTATTGAACACGCCCAAATGCACTTGATTTACGCCCGATTCTACACCAAAGCGCTCCGTGACCTTGGCTTCCATAGCATCGATGAACCGTTCAATGAACTGCTTTGTCAAGGAATGGTCAACAAAGGAGCTCCGTTCTGCGAGACGTGTTCTGTTACGCTTTCAGTCAATCATGCAGGCTCACCATGTCCGCATTGTAATTCCGAATTGGGCGAGCGCTCTGCAAAGATGAGTAAGTCGCTTGGAAACACCGTTTCGCCTGAACAGATGATTGAACAATACGGTGCTGATACCGTTCGATTGTTCATCCTCTTCGCTGCAAACCCAACGGCTGGAATGGATTGGTCGGACTCTGCTGTTGAAGCGAACCATCGTGTCATGCAACAACTGCAAACCATGCCCGACCAACTTCTTGCATGGGAAAAGCCAGCCCATTCTATCGATTCTTGGATGCTTGCTCGCCTTCGACAGCGTCTCCAGCAATGGTCTGATGCAATGGATCGGTACGACCTTCGCCGAGCTGTCGAATGTTCGCATTATGACATGGTCAAGGACATCAATTGGTACGTACGACGTGGCGGTGGCAACGCTGAGGTCGGTCGAACATTACTCGAATCCTGGACACATATGATCGGTATCGCAACACCTCACCTTGCAGAAGATTGGTGGGCACAACTTGGTGGTAGCGGCCTCCTCTCTGCTCATGTCATGAGTGATGTGGGATCCGTTAGCGTGGAAGACCAAGCCCTTCTCGATGGTGAAGCATTGATTCGTGACCTGTTGGAACAAGCACGAAAGGTACGTAGTGTTGCAGAACGACACATTGAGGGCGATGCTACATCTCTTGACATCGTCACCTCAGCAAGATGGCGCAATACAATGGCAGAGATGGCATTGAATCACCTCTCACAAGGAAACAACGTCAAGAACTTCATGGGGATACTCACTGAATCCGAATTGGCACAAGGCGAAACTCGTGGTGAACGACTCGGATTCTGGAACAAGCGTATGTTGCCACAAGTCTTCAAGTGGGACGATGAGAAAAAGCGAATTCTCCTCTCCACGCTTGATGAAACAGATGTTTATGCAGACGCTTCAGACTTTATCGCTGAAGAACTTGGACTCGAATCAGTACGCATCGTTCGTGGAGAAAGTCAAGAAGACGATACTGGAAAGGCCGGCGTTGCAATGCCGCTTTCACCAGCGTTCATCTATGCTTGAGCGTCTTCTTCTGGTTGTTCTTCAGCAGCGTCTTCAGCAACGTCTTCAGCAACGTCTTCAGTCACCTCTGGTTCGGTTTCGAGTGCCGGGACCGTCTTCGATTGTTGTTGATTTGAAGGGGCATTGACCGGTTTGAAGGTCAAGTAACCAGCAACACCAGCAAGTGCGAGAGCAAGTAGGATGAGTACCTGGTTGATTCCAAAGGAGGATTCAGAACTCTCGCCTTTGTTTTCAACCTCGATAATCTTACATCCATCAGAATCAACCATCTCGCCAAGAGCGGTGGATGGACAGAGATCATCATCGTTCAAGATTCCATCAGCATCGGTATCTGCTTGTTGGGCAGAACAACCAGCGCCATCGACGATCGTACTCAACGGTGTTCGTGGACAGGCATCAGCATCGTTGAGAACACCGTCCGCATCATCATCCACATCTTCCTCACCATCAACACATCCATCAGAATCAAAATCTTGTGAGGGCAAGACAGGCCCAACAAGTCCACGCGGGCACAGGTCAAATATGTCTTCAAATCCATCTCCATCGTCATCTTCGTCCTCCTCATCATCATGGCAACCGTCTTGATCACGATCGAGAGAAGTGTTTGTTGCAGTCCAATCCCGGAAGCCCTTTGGACACATGTCAAGTTGATTTGAGCCAATCATATCAAGCATCAAATCGTTGTCATCGTCAAGGTCGTTGATGCTGTCTTGACATCCATCACGATCCCAATCGTTCATTTCTGTTGAATCCCACAGAGCAAGGTCTCGTGGGCATCCGTCATCGATGTTAGCAATGCCATCCCCGTCTTCATCCAAGTCGCAAGCATCACCAATGGAATCTCCATCGAGATCTTCTTGTCCAATATTTGAGGTGCCAGGACAGTTGTCGCGCTGGTCGACGAAGCCGTCTTCATCCGTATCGAAATCTGAACACCCGTCGCCTTCAACATCGGTTTCTGTCGTCGAAACCCAACCGACGGGTCCTTTCGGACATGTGTCGAGATGGTCGTACACCGTATCGTTATCGTCGTCAAAGTCCTCGTCTATGTCTCGGCATCCATCGCTATCATGATCTGTTGAAGCCGTGCTTGTCCAGTCCACTTCGCCTTGCTCACAAACATCGAGGTCGTCAGCGATTCCATCGTTATCGTCGTCATCGTCGCAGACATCACCAAACATATCGGAATCGAAATTCGCCTGATTTGGATTGGACACTCTGGGGCAATTATCGATTCCATCGAGAACGCCATCACCATCAAGATCGGTTTCATAATGCCATACCCCACCGTCTTGACCGCCTACAGCAATGATGGAATGGTTGCCGTAAAGGCCCGATTCTTCAAATGAAAAGGCAATCATTGAACCGCCTGATGAGGATGATACCATATCATAGACTCGATCTCGACCATCACTCCCACCAATAAGCGCCCACAACCAACCATCGTCAAAGTCGTATTCAGCGAGGAAAATATCGGTACCAAAGTAACCTGTGTCATCGTCATAATCCACGAGTGTCTCACTACCTAGCGTGAAGGAATACGTGGTTACACCTGCAAAAATTGCGGAACCGGTTGATGTACGGTATGCTGCGCTGAACATATCGTAACCTGCGCCACCCTCAATGTAGAGTCCGTCCCATACCCCGTTGGTTGTAATATCTGCTCGGAAGGCATCGAACCATTGAGTCGTCTCACTGTAATCTTCACCAAACGTTGCATTGCCCTCGATGGTACCAAAGATTTGCACATCCAAACCAGCACCTGCAACGCATCCATTGACCAAATCGTCACCTGTTCCACCTGCTTGTTGCAACCAAACCCAACTGGTTTCATCGTACTTAGCAACAACGATATCGCCGCCACCGTTCGAGTCAACCGTTCCAGTTTCATCAAATGCAAGTTGACCAACGAATGTGAATGTGATGAATGTATCACCAACACTGTTTTGGCAAAAGCTTCCAAACGGTTCAACACCTTCATCCGACATTGCCGTAAATCCTGTTGAGAAGACGCCGTATTCATCAAAGATCATGACTGCAAGGCTTGACTCAGAACCGCCTGCAAAAATTGTCTGGTTCATATCGAGAAGTTCCTTGAACAGGACGCTGATATGGATTTGATCGTACTCATCAACGAACATATCGAAGGTGAGGACCTCTTGTTGATTGGCAATGGAAACAGCCCATTGCCATCCTGTTTCAACATCGTATCGAGCAAGATATGTGTTCCCTTCATCGGAGTCATCGTCTTTGTCCAAGGTCGGCAATGAGCCCAAGGTCATGTTGCATTGAAGCCCAGCGCTACCGAGGCAATAGTTACCTGCAATGATGAAGTCTCCATCGCTCATCAAAGCAAGGGCTTCTACGGAGTCAACACCAATGCTTCCAAAGGATTGACTGAAATTCCATTCATTGGTCTCATTAGAAATAGCAATGAATCCGTCCATGTCATCAAATCCAAGTTGATTCGAATCATGTCCATTATCTCCGATGAGGATTGAAGAGGTGAAACTACCACCTGCAAGAACAGAATTGTTAGCCAATGGTGCGAGTGCATTAATAGAATCTTCACTGAAGCCTCCGGCAGTGACGACCCATCCCAATGGTTCCGTTCCTTCAGAATTGAATTGTGGAGATATTTCTGCATCGAGTGGCCCGATTTGAGCAGTCGGCATCGTTGCAAGAATGAGTGCTAGGACGATGAAGATTGGACGAATCATAACCGTGTGATGAACTGCCACTTCATGAATGTGTTGCGTTGAGGTATATTCACTCCATTTTGACGATTGGTTCAAAGACGGTCGACGTTGAGGTCCAAATATGTCGCAAGGCCGTAAGCCGAATCGTAGCGGTCAAGGGCGGCAACGAAGTCGTCGAAGGTATGGTGGCCCACGCAAGGCGAATATGATTGAGCAATCGAAGAAAGAGCTTCTCGAATACAATCAAAGAGCAAACAATCGGTTTGATTACGAAAAAACCGGAATACAGCCGGTTGGCCTTCCTGACGATACCAGTGGCGCGAAGTCGTTCTCATTTGAATGGAAATGCAATCCAGTCCCTCTTTCTGATGAAGAAAAAATGGCTGATTTTGTTGTTCGAAAGGGAGAATTCGGTTGGCTTGATGATGATCGTGTTGATGAAATCGCAGCCTATGCCGAACCGCTTTCCATCTCCGCTGATCAAGCACTCTCTCTTCGTTCAGCTCTTCTTCAACAGAAAACAGTGTACGGCCATTCAACGATGCGAAATCGAGGACGACAGATTTTCCGAGATTACAAACAAGGAATGTCTGTAGTCGAGTTGTCCAAAAAATATGATTTCCCACCAATGAACATTTTTCGGCAAATCCTTTCTGAGAAAGGATGGTCAAAGTCGAAGATTAAGGAAGCCGTACGCGCACCTTCTCGATTTTCAGAACGAGAACGAAAAGAATTCGAAGCAGCAGAAGAGGCAGACCGTGTCTCAAACGTCGACCAAAGCGAGACACACCTACGAGCGGATGTGTTTGAAAACATCCTCGCAGATTGGTTTGAGGAGCAAGGGGTACGGCTTCGACGTCAACCTGAACTTGTCAAAGAGCAATCCATTGAAATTGGAGGTCCAAAATTGACTCCCGATATTCTCTTCCTTGATCATGTGGAAATCAACGGCCAACCTGTCGCTTGGATCGATGCAAAGCACTTCTACGGTGCTGATGTAGGATTCCAACGCAAAAAGATGCTGAAACAAATGATGCGCTACATCAACGAATGGGGAAGTGGAGCCATCGTATTTCGGCATGGGTTCTCTGAGAATCTGTACATGGCTGGCGTTACCATGTTGGATGCGAGTCCGTTGGACCTATCAGAATTACAGGATCGCCCCTAACCGCTTCGTTGCGCAGCGATTTGTGTAATGATTGAATCCAAATTTAATGAACGAAGTCGTTCAGATACCAGCATTAAATCTTCATCATGAAGTGGCTGATTGACATTTGAAGGGAGAAGAACACAGGATGTTCCAAGCATGCACAAACGCGCTCTCATCTGTGCTTGAAGATTCAATTCATTGATGACAGATTGAACCGATGCGAGCATCGATTGTCTGGAAGGTTCCTCCAACATCTTTGACATTTGACCAAACGTTTGTGATTCTCTCAACAGTTCTGTCCATATTGTCGAGTCCCAATTCTTTGATGCTAAACGGTCAACTGCAGCGTCCCCTGCTCGCGTAATACTCGCCTTCCAGTCCGGATGGTCGATGTATTCCGATGTGTGCTTCGAACCGCTCGATTGCCAGACCAACAGGACTGATGAATCGAGTGCAAAACTGCAGGCAACCCCAGGAGATGGAGGTGAACCAGGGTGTGTTCGGAGTTCAACTCCACCGACATAGAGTGCGAGAACATCTCCCAAGCCCCCAGAATATCTTCGCTCAATATGATGAGCAGCACGGAAATATTGTGCCATTGATCCTTTTTGGGTCATCTCAAAACAAGCCAATGCAAGTGCTGATAATCCTGCTGCGGACATTCCAAACCCTTGACTTAGAGGCAATTCAATGTCGACCTCAATGGCATAATTGGTATCGATTGGAAGAAGGCGAGCTTGCCGCAATTCGTCAATGAGATCGGCATACATCTCATGACTTACGGTTTCATTCGAATCGAACGAATTGATACTGATTTCAGCCATACCTTTCGATTTGACTTCGGGAATGTCTTGATCCCAACCTGCCATTTCTTGGCCTTCTTCGATGATTTCACTACTGCCTGTTTCCTGAATTGAAACTCGAACTCCTTTCTCTAGGGAAAGGCCTGCTCCTCGACTTCCTTGATTTCGGGGAAGAAGTGCATCGTCATGGATTGAGAACAGTAAGGTGATGTGGCCACCAACCTGAACTGTTGCCATAGACAAGCCATCTCACCGAGAATCATCAAGATGGCGGAAGAGCCAGGGGTTGAATCAAGCAAATGCTCGAGCAATATCTTCTCCAAGGTCTGAGAAGCGAGTCTTCAATTCCTCGATGGCACCGTTGAACACTGCTTCTGGAGTAAGTGATCCATCGGTCTCATAGGAGAAGACGAAACTACCGTCAACCTTGTTGAGGACGATGGCGTCATCGAAGTCTGCATCTCGACCAGTACCATGGCCGACTTGGTGAAGTGCCTTCTCAATATCGAGGACCGTTGAAACATCGGTGCACTTCTTGTTGCTGAAGAGTTTTGCATCGATGGAGCGGCCGTCGCTGGTCTTGAGATCAAGATCAAAGAGAACTGAAGCCTTCTTTGGCTTCTTGATTTCAGCCTCGTAGCATGGCTGGAAGGTAACTGCAGATGCAGCAGACCACTTTGCATGATCTCGTCCGCGACCAAGTGTAGCGAATGCAATGAATTCAAGGAATTGGCCTTGAGCAAGGTATGTGATTGGGATGGATTGCATATCTTCACTGATATCGAATGCAGGATCGGAAACATTGGTGAGGTCACCGGCACGAACAACTCGGTACGGCTCGTCACTGTCCGAGGAAGGTCCTTGGACGTTGAGTGTGTACAATACTTGGCACATTGGGCATCCCTTGTCGTCTTCTGCAAGATCCATGCAATTCTCACACGCGTCTGGGAAGACCATGCCTTCATCGGGTTGGGTTGGAATTGGAACCATAGCCAATCGGTGAGCAATGACTTCATCTGGAAGTGCATTGACGGATTCGTAAATCTCACCACGGTTGTTGTCTTGGTTAACACCGAGAGTGAACATGACCTTGCTGATGGCCATCTTTGGCACATCGGACATGATTGCACGTCGAAGTGCGTTCACTTGAGATGCATCAACATCTTCGATGAGAATCTTCATTTTGTTTCCTTTTGGGTACCCTTCAACAGCGCTTGCCTTCATGTTCATTCCTCCAAATCAGACACGTCGTCCACGTCGTCCACCCTTTTTCTTGGTGCCGTCGTGAGCAATTGGTGTAACATCCTCGATTCGAGTGATGGTCATACCTGCAC